>ERZ779631.1-NODE-1-length-127765-cov-21.864999_pt1 | contig 127765 bp, 103 predicted proteins | sample MGYA00514193_ERZ779631 | MGnify/ENA primary metagenome ERZ779631 (study PRJEB29562, sample SAMEA4376710) | mouse gut metagenome | isolation source: Cecum | study: EMG produced TPA metagenomics assembly of the A DSS colitis mouse model was used to assess the...
CTGGAGCAAGGTTTGGCAATTCTGAGCTTTTTTATTTACTCATGAATAATTCAGGTTTATTGATATTGGTGTTTCTATGAGTATTCCAAAATAAAATCCGCATACGCCACTTATCTTCCTTCACAGCTGTTTTAAAGTGATTGTTTTCGTCGTTCCATGACTGGCTCCATTGTATGGATTCTTTTTAACTTATACTACCATACACTTCACAATTTTTCCACCAGAACATCCTGCGGAAAGGATTTTCCAAACACGCTCTATACAAATAGGCAGCCCTGAGACTGCCCTGTTTGTACCGATATGAACCTATGATTCTGTAAACTCCTCCGGCTCAACCTCCGCGGGCAGCCGCAGATCCCCGCGCGGGCTCACGGACACGGAACCCACCTTGACGCCGTCAGGCATACAGTTACGCTTAAACTGCTGCCTGAAAAACCGGTTGTAAAATACTTTCTGCCACTTGGAGATCTCCTCGTCGCTGAACTTGTACTCACTGCTCCGGCGGACCGCCTCCTGGCACAGGCAAAAGATCTCAGCCGGCGACATTCCATATCTCAATGTGTAGTACAGGAAAAAGTCGTGCAGGATATAGGAGCCGACGGTCTCCTCCGTCTTCTGGGCGATGGTTCCGTCCTCGTTCGGCGGGAGCAGCTCCGGGCTCACCGGCGTGTCGATGATGTCCTCGATCACTTTGCTCATCCCCGCAAACCCGTTCTCGTCCATGTAGTGGCCGACCTCGTCGACCAGCATGCGCACCAGTGTCTTGGGAATGCTCGTGTTGACGGCGTACATGCTCATATGGTCGCCGTTGTACGTGCACCACCCAAGGGCAAGCTCCGACAAGTCGCCCGTACCGACGACAAAACCGCCCACCTTGTTCGCCACGTCCATCAGGATCTGCGTGCGCTCCCTCGCCTGGCAGTTTTCATACGTGACATCGTGCACATGCTCGTCCTGCCCGATATCCCGAAAATGCTGCCGCACCGAGTCAGCGATACTGATCTCCCTGACCGTGCAGCCCAGATAATCCATCAGCGCGACCGAATTGTTTTTCGTGCGGTCCGTGGTACCAAATCCCGGCATCGTGATCCCGGTCACGGTGTCTGCGGAAAGTCCCAGATCCCTGACTGCCTGCGCGCACACCAGCAGCGCGAGCGTCGAGTCAAGCCCGCCCGACACACCGACCACGACACATCTGCTCTTTGTCGCCTCGATGCGCCTTGCAAGTGCAGTGACCTGCATTTGAAAGATATCAAGGCAGCGCTCCCTGCGGTTTGAGGACGGCACAAACGGCGTGATGGACACTTTTGCCAGAAGTTCCCGCTTCTCCATAAGGTTTTTTTTGCAAACCAGTGTTTGATAACACCGCGCGGAGAAATTGTTTTTGCACTCGGAGTACGTCTTGTTCGCGATCCTGTCGTGCCGGATCTTTGTGAGGTTAAAATCCTTCACGAGTACCGTATCGCTGAAAGGCTTTCCCTCCCCGAGAAGTTTCCCGTTTTCGTACATCAGTGCATGCCCGCTGAATACCAGGTCCGAGGTGGACTCATACTGTCCCGCGGACACATACACATAGCCGCAGATACAGCCCGCCGACGCTGCGCCCAGCATATTTTTCCGGTACTGCGCCTTGCCGATCACCTCGTTGGAGGCGGAGAGATTGACGATGATCTCCGCCCCGTTCAGCGCGAGCAGCCGCCCCGGTGAGATCGGCGCCCACGCGTCCTCGCAGATCTCGATGCCGACGCAGACCTTCTTGTCCGTGCCGATCTCCAGGATGACATTGTTGCCAAAAGTCGTGCGCAGCGTCTCCATTCCGCATACAAGCACCAGCTCCCGCGCGTCGCGCTCGCCGGCGCTGAACCACCTTTTTTCATAAAACTCGCCATAGTTTGGCAGATAGGTCTTTGGTATGACTGCCTCCAGCCTGCCGTTGTGGATCACCGCCGCACAGTTAAAGAGTTCTCCTGCTATTTCCAGCGGAACGCCGACGACAAGCACTGCCCCGTTTTCACCGTATTTCTTTGTGTACATGGTCAGGTCGTACAGCCCCCTGAGCGCCCTGTCGAGCAGGTTCCTGTTGTTGAACAGGTCTGCGCAGGTGTACCCTGTCATGGAAAGTTCCGGTGTCACGATCAGATCTGACTGCTCTGCCAGGCTGTCGTATGCCTTGCCGATCTCCTGGCGGTTTTTTGCGACGTTTCCTATATGGACACGCGGCACCACAGCCGCTGCCCGAAATAAATTCAATGCGTTCTCCATCTCCTACGTTCCATTCCTTTTCTATTATATAGATTATTTCCTACAGTTCCTCATGCAGAAAATTCACTCTCCACCTGTATACATCCTATAATGTGCCGGTTAAAAATGTCAAGTTCTTCCGCCGGAACCCACAATTCCTGATGATAGTCCGCGCCGACAGTGTGTACGTCAAACTGCGCAGCATACGCATCATCGATCTCAAACTTTGTCACGTATCCCCTGTGGTCGTCATTATATTTTACATTCCACTGCGATGCGATCTCCGTCGCATATTTTTCATTTAATACGGGATAAAAAATCGGCTGTTCCGGCAATCTGGGCGGATACTTAGTATAACCGCTGTCCCTGATCAATTCGAACTCCTTTGTCCCTACTGGTCTGTACAATATCATCTCAGCCTCCAAAATTCCCGTTATTGAGCCTGTCTCTGATCTCGGCAAGCGACTGCTCCCGCAAAAGCACGCCGTCCCGATACACGGCTTCCAACAGGTTCTCTCTCCCGAGGATATCCACGCTTGTGTAACCGTCCTGGAAAGCCAGTGCCCCGCGCTCATCGCGGTAAACGCGGCACATTCCCTTCTGGCTCCTCTTGAACCCGCCCTCCTTGGGATCCTTGAAGATCGGGATCGGTCTGCCGTCCACCTCACAGTAGGTCGCCTTGATGCAGGAGCTGAACGTATCTCTCGTGAACGGCTTCAACAGGTCTTCCTCCTCGATGCACTGCATACTGAAACTCCCCACGCCCAGAGCCACATTGCTGCACGCAAAACCATTTTGGGTCAAAATCTTATAAATTTCCTCGCATCTGTGTATGGTGATGCTGTCTCCATAGATCGCCTTGACGTGGGGATCGAGCACTTTATATCCCTTAGCGTTTACGGTTCCGCCAAAAATATCCCACAACCTGAACACCGTTTTTGTCACGACCTCCACACAGTCCCCGCTGTCACCGCGCATCAGCATACAGCCGTTGTGCGCCATGATCTCCTCTCTCAACTGCGGCAGCACATTGTCAATGACATTCCAGTAATCGTAGGAGTCAAGAACTGCCGAAAAACTCGTGTCGGGATAGATCTCTGTGAGCAGCCTGCGGAGCAGTGTGATCTCGTCCCCGTCGACAGCGTAATTGCTGCACATCACGGAGTGCTCTGTGCTGACGGCACCGAGAGCGACCGGCTCCCTGGTACAGTCACAGCAGTACATCTGCTCCAAAAACGGGATCACCGGAACAGTCGCAGTGTTGAGAAAGGACAGGCACCAGCCCGCACTGGACTTCACTGCCGACTGCAGGCACTCCTGCCCGCGAAATGAAAAATCGCCCAGCGCCTTTGCCCTCGGCACCGCATCGTCCACCGAAATATCGTAATACCTGTTGACGATCTCCCTGTATGTCGCCCCGACTGTCGCGCTGATCATCGGATGCCACAGTTCCGCGCTGATCAGCGACTCGAGCGCCTGCGGGAGCCACGCAAAGTCGGGGTGCGTGTTGCTGATCTCAAACATCGGCACATGCATCGGAACTCTTGTTCCCTCCGGGAGCGCCTTGATCTCTATCGGCAGATAGCCCAGTTTGTGGAGCTTCTCGATCTTTTCTGTCCTGTACGCCTTCCTGCCAAGTGCGGCGCCAAGCACCCTGTCGTACTCGCCTGCCACCTCGTCCGAGTCCCTGTCAAAAAACGCTTCATTGAAGTAGTCGATCAGATATGTCCTGATAAATGCCTGCAGCCCAAACATCACCACATGATCCCACATCTTGACACGACTCATGCGCGGTGTGAAATAGGACACCGATCTTTCTATTTTGTCCGGCAGCATGTCGGAGTGCACTGCCTTGTAAAAATCGATCAAAAGCATTGGATTTGTCCTTGTCGTCATAATACCTCCAATTCTAATATCTTGAACTTTGTGTTTTCCCTATGTTGAAAGATGCTGTCCGTCGTGTAAATCTGTTTGATATTACTGCATTCGGGGAGCTTTCCCCTGAGTGCATTCTCCTCGCAATGGCTCACAAAGAGATAGATATCCGCCGCGCCGAGTGCCGTTAGTGCCTCCGCTGAATGGACAAATGTTCCTCCGTAAGAACAGATATCATCCACGATCAGCACATCATTTCCGGCGATCAGCTCTGTCTCCCCCGCGACGGAAAGGCTTTTGATCTCCCCTGTGCTCCACTCCCGGTTCTTGATGCCAAAGCAGTAAGGAAGTGCGATCATGCCGCTGTAACGCTTTCCTGCGCCCTCGTCAGGATAGAACATCAGCGGCTTTTTCCCGCTTCGCCGCCCGATCTCATCTATGACTTTCTCGATATATCTCTGCGGCGTGTACTGCCTCACCCTGTCGATCAATGCGAGGCTGACATTGGAATGTGCGTCGAGCACCCTCACCTCGGTAAAGTCCAGACTGTTGATCAGCTCCGCAAAATACTTGAGCGTGAACACGTCCTCCGGGTTCTTGACCCTGTCCTGCCTGGCGTTTGGGATATATGGCATATCGAGGATCAAGTCATGATACCCTGCTGCCCGGATATGTTTTGCGAGGAAATAGACCGCAAGCAGTTCTTCGTTATTTTCATAGTTCCACCGGATCGTGACAGCGCCTTTCTTTTCTGTGCTTTGTCCGCCGGCGCTGTCATTTCCTGCCTCTGATGCGTCTGTCAGCGCTTCCTTTAACAGAAGTGTACCGTCCGGAAAATAGTTGATATCTACTTTTTTGCCGTTTATTTTTATCATATTGCCCTCCGCTTATCCGCAAACCTGTCCTAATCATCCTGTCTCTGTGCGATTTTATACGATCTGGATCTGGCACATTTTCATCGCCTCGAGAGCATTGGCGTGACTCTGCGGCGTGACGCCTGCGCAGCATTTTTCGATGACCCTGATCTGTGTCTCGGGCATGTTTGCCTTGATCAGCAAAGCATTGGATATGACACAGATGTCCGTACAGAGCCCGACAAGAGTGACGCTTTCGATCTCTTCGTCCGCCTTTAAGTACTCTGCGAGCGCGACAGAGCCAAAAGTAGGTTTGTCAAATATTTTCATGGGATCCGTCCTGAGCACCTGCAGCTTTTTGTCGATCTGCCATCCGTCCGTTCCCTCGATGCAGTGCGGGACAGGGAGATTTTTGCCCTCCTGTGTCTCCATATAGTTTTCGTGGTGCGTGTCTCTTGTGAAGATCACCTCCCCGTCGAATGTCTTGATCGTCTCCGCCACATTGTCGACAATGGCAGCAGCCTCCTTTGTTCCCAGTGCCCCATCTATAAAATCCTTCTGCATGTCTACAACTATTAATACTTTTCTCATACTGATCCCTCTCCTATTTGATTTCCATTATGATTTTGCTGTTTCAGTTTTATTCTTATTATCTATTTGATAATAAGATTGTACCACTGTATTTCATATATGTCAATTACTTATTATCAAATATATAATAAGTTTTCACCGTTCCATCCAGTCACAAATGTCAACAGTACCGCGTACACAAAAAAATCCATCTAATTATATATGATACACTAAATATTTTGATTTTTAAACCGATATTTTATTTATAGGAAGAATTTGTCATACCGCACGAAAAGCAATTGATTTTTAAGACGCAACGGTATAAAATAATAGTAACACATAAATAAAATTAATTTATTAGTGAAGGAGTGATGGATCTATGAATTTCTGGAATTCAACCAACTCAATGTTTGGCTCAAACAACTCGACAAACCTGTACAGCCTGTTCTCCGAAAGAGCTTCAATAAAAAACGGTACATACAAAAGAATGCTCACTTCCTACTTTGATACTGTAGGCAGCAGCTCGGACGGGACGTCATCTACCAGAAGGAATCGCGGTTCTGACATTATCGACAGGCTGCTCAAGGAAAAAATGTACCCCACAGTCTCCAAGGAGACAAAGGAGGCAAACTCCAACCTGACTTCAGGACTTAACAGCCTGCAGTCCTCTGTTTCTGCTTTGCAGAAGGACAGCACCTACGAGGATACGGAGAATGGCTCTACTGCAGCGGATAAGGTTTTATCTGCGGTAAAATCTTATGTGACCAGTTACAACGATGTCGTGACAGCATCCAAGAGCTCTACACTCTCCAACAAAACAGCCTACGTGGCAAACATGATGAGTGCTACCTCCAAATACTCAAAGGATCTTGCAGAGATCGGCGTCTCTCTCAAGCAGGACGGAACACTTCAGCTTGATGAGACCAAGTTAAAGTCCACTGACATCTCCAAGGTACAGAAGCTGTTTTCATCGGACAATATTCAGAGCTATGGCTCCACGATCGCTTCCCGCGTGAAGTTCGCAGGCGGTGGTTCAAGCTCTTCCACGAACAAGACCGACAATAAGACAGACACAGACACCGATACAAAGAAGCCTGCCATCACAGGTGCTGCCGGTCTCAAGACAGACGGCGAGGCACTCGCATCGAGTGATCTGTACGCCAAGAGCAAGGATCAGGACGGCAATGAGACCTACAATGTCAACAAGATCCTCTCCACAGCAAAGAGCTTTGTGAGCAATTACAACAAAATGTTTGACAACGCCGAATCCAGTTCCAACTCAGGCGTGATATCGAATCTGGCATACATCAGGGAGCGGACGAAGAACAATACGAAAAAGCTCGAGGAGTTCGGCTTCAGCGTAGACAAGAACGGCAGAATGAAGCTTGACGAGGACACCTTCAAGAAGGCTGATATGAGCAAGGTACAGGACTTTTTCAAGGATTACGGTTCTTATGTTGCCAACAACGCGTCACGAGTGAACTACTATATGAACACGAACGCAAATGCAGCCAGCGGATACACATCCAAGGCATCCTACAATATACCACCCGTATCCGATTATAATGCATTCATGTAACCTTTTCATATGGATACACACAACAACTGGGCTGAGATCATTCAGCCCAGTTTATATATGTTCTCATGATTGACGATCACAAACTGATTCTTCTTTTTGATCAGCGTGCTGTCATGATCCACGACATCACATGCAAAATCCTTAAATATTGACCTGACATAAGAAAAACCTCTGATCTTACCATCTATCGGTATATAGATCGTGCTGTTGCTGATGCAGGGTGCACTCAATGAACACTGGTAGGAAATCTGATCCGTCTCGTACTCAACCCCCCTTTCGGCAGCCACATATGTCTTAAATGTTCCTGTGCTGTCCTCTAGAAGCAGCAGCCATTTTGCCGCCACATTATCGTAGTGGATCCCATAGTGAATGACATCTGTGTCATATTTGATCTGTACATTTGTCCCGTTGACACACAATATCAGTTTCCCGCAATAATAATTCAGAATACAGTACCTGCCCGATTCCACTTCAAAGAAAGATATATTGCTGCACTTACAGACCGTCCTGATGCTGTTTCCATCTTTTAATACCGTCATATCCGTAAAGGAATTCTGCCTTGATATATAATAGACATGGCTGCCCTCCACAACGATCCGGCTTTTATACTTCTTGCGGATCCTGTACTCCTTTTTCGAATGGATCACAAATTCCTCCAATAGATCTTCCACCAAATATCCGTCGGATGTAAAATAATACCGGACGCCATACTGATATCGCACCCTTTTGCCCAGACGGACATCAACGACCTCATCGTTTCGGTCTAAATACATATTTTCGTGGAAGACGGTCTTAATCTCTTTGGCGGAAAACAGGGCGGACAGGTTCAATCCGTTCATGACTCCCTGCGACAGCGGCTTTTGCTGAATCGCGGCATTGGCATCGCAGAGCGGACAGGTACTATATTTCCCATAATAGTACTCTCTGTCGACACCGCAGTATTTCAGATCACCAAGCAGCTCTGCGAGTTCGCCGGACAGGTTCCTGGACTGATTCTGGAAAACCGCCTGCAGTGCACTGACCAGGTCCGGAGACAAATTTCTCCATGGTCTGATCGTTCTGGGGATCGTGACCCGGGGATTCTCTATGACAGAAATCCCGCATTTCATCCGCTCCAAGATGTTCATATCCGGATTCATAGTGCCGCCAAAAGGGTGTATCCTCGTCAGCAGCTTCCACGTCAGCACAGCAAATGAATAGGTGTCTGTAGCAGCATTGAAATCGTTTGACTGCAATAACGGATCCTTGAATAGATCCATGGCGACCTCACACTGCTCTTCCTCCACTGCCCAGCTGTCACAGTCGATCAGATAGATGTTGAACTGCCCGTCAAACAAAATATTCTGATCATTGAGATCACCGATAAAAATATGGCTCTCATGAAGCTTGTTCATCACCTCCTGCACGCTGACCAGCATTGTCAAAATATCTTTTGTGGTGATATTGTTTGCCGTCAGGAATTTCCGGTTTACAAGTTTCCTGATCTCCTCCCCCTCCACCTTGTCCATACAATAACCAATAAACATTCCGCTTTTGTCCGTGACGATATCCCTGGGGCAGACGACTTCCTTTGGCAGCTGGCGAGAAAGGGATTTTTGGAGGAGCATCTGTACTTTTCTTTGTTTTGACAAGAGATTGACAACCGGCTTGTAGATCTTGATCATCTGCCCGTTATTTTCGTAGAGCAAACCTTCTCCGCCCTCTGCCAGCGGTGTTTTTCCTGCGCAGTCATATACCATATCCACCTGCCTCCTTCCTGCTGTCAGCAGCCTCTCAGAATACGATCGTGATATCATCCTGAAACAGTTTTTGATTGCGGTTGATAAAACGTTTGATCGCAGACGCCTTACCTGTTTTTAACAGCTGGATAAACTCTTCCCGCAACGCTTTATCCGCTGACCGGACGATAAACCGAAGTCCGTCCGATGCGATCCCCACATTTTTGTATTCTTTTTTGGAGAAACTCTGCTGCACAAAATCAACGCCCTCTTTATAATAAGCAAGCATCTCTGCATCACAATAATTATAAACATAATATTTTGGATATTCGCCGTCGCTCAGCTCTTCAAATGAGATATGCCCTTCTAGATCCTCCAGAATGACAAAACCGTCCCCACAGTATGACACCTTGAAGAAATCCTCATTTTCTATTACCTTTAGGATCGTAAAACAAAGGTGATCCCTGATCGAGGACGATGACTGTCCGAAGATGCTGACCATTCTTTTAAAGATCTGCTTTGTGCTGTAACCAAGCCCCGACAGATGACAGTACATCTTCACCCCGACTTCACTGTGTGCCCCTTCCGAACAGCCATCACACACCAATTTCATACGATCTTGTTGGAGTCCATAATCCTGACAGTTCATTCCTGCCTCAAGGTGCTGTGCACCAACCTTGTTGACAAACATAGATCCCCTCCTATATCTGAAAAAAGTCTTCCCCGTCAGCCACAACTGATTTTGATGATTCGATCACAGACTTAGACAAACAGTCAAACGCTTTCCGAAGCTCGCTGGCTGAGCTTGTGACATCGAGAATATTGCGAAATCCCAAGTCCTTTGCCTCCTTTGCCGCCTCCCCGCCAAAGCTGATGAACGCTGTTGTGATCTCCTCATCATTGAGAAAATCCACGCACTTCTTCGCCTCGCCAAAGCTGCTCCTAGAGGCATTGTCAAGTCCGTCACTAAATACTGCAAACACCGCCTTCACCCGCACGCCCTGGTCTTTGAGATACTGTCTGTACTCTCTTAATCTGCGCGTTCCCTCTGTGACCGCATCGTACATGGCTGTGCATCCGCCAGCGCTGAATGACGTGTCGAACTCACCGATCTTCTTGTAGCCGCCGACAGTGATCTTATCCTCAAAATCTGCCCTCGCCACAAGGATCTCCTCCGCCTCCCTCGAATCTTTCAGCGCGTCCCTAAACTCCGCCAGGCTGTGTTTCATGTCGCTGCGAAAGGCATCCATGGAGCCAGACTGATCGATCCCCAGAAATATCAGGTTAATGTTTTCACTGTCGATCTCATCAACAGAAGTATTCTCCATCTCGATTTCCTCGAGTCCGTCTATTTCCATTCCAATATTGTTTTCAAATCCGTTCATACTGCCATTCCTCCTCACTTTCCATGACTGCATCTTATTATCGTACTACGCCAACAGATCATCTGTACTTTTGACTATATTCACCTGATACTTCTTTTTAAGATCTGCGAATGCCTGGTCTGTCACAGCCTCAAAACCAGGGATCGATGACATACAGTCCTCAAGGATATAAATCTTTTGCGTGATCTCCTGCCGCGTCTCATAATATTCAAGAATCTGCTTGATACTCTCCAGCACACAATGGCTTTTTGCCTCCCCGCCGATCACGATCTTGTCATAATGCTCCAGCTTATTCAGAAAATCAAGATTGATATATCCCTTTGTGTCGTACTCGGGTTTTATCACACCGTACATTTCCGAGAGCGGATCCTGTCCTTTGACAAGTCTTTGTACGACTACCTTCTTCGCAACAGAATGAAAATAAACCATGTTGGAAAACTGGTTTTCGAGCGCACAGCCCAAAGTTCCCTGTATGCAGTGATAAGACCATATGCACAGTGTCTTCTTCCCCTCCCTCTCCAAATGCTCCACATAGTCCCTCGACGCGATCGGATTGATGACCGCCTTCCATTTGCCACTGTCCAGATCTGCCAGTGTGATCGGTGTGTACGGCGCCGGATTGTTTCCGTTTTCGTCCACCCACCAGCAGGGATGAAAGATCTGATGCGGGGTGTGCGTGTCGATCGACACTGCAATATTGGCTATCTTATCCATATTCTTGTAGATAAACTTTGTCATGCGCTCCACATCCCCGTGCGCACCCGGAACCCCCAGAGCCCCATTGTCCATGAAATCCTGCTGAACGTCAATCCCAATGAACAGCACCCTCTCCTTATTCTGTCTCGATGGCGTGAGCTGTTCATCGTTCGCCCTTCTCAAGATATCATTTAAAGAAACGGGATTCTCAGCCCTTCCAATCGCATTCACATTTACAATATCTGCATAATTCGTATTCATCGCAACTCCTTCTTACTTATTATATATTTGATAATAAGTACTGTAGCACAATTGCGTCTCACTGTCAATATGTTATTATCAAAATAATCAAAAGATTTTTGCGCTGACAACAAAAATAGCTGTCACACTTGCCTGTGCAACAGCTATCTTTACTTATACATCTCATTCTTTATTCCACGATCTCATACTCCGCGCCATCATACCCTATATACTTCACTGTACTCATGTCGATCGCATAAACACTCTCTGCCGCATCGACGATCGGTATACACTTGCCCTTTCTGACAAACAGCACAACCTCGTTCAGCGCAACCTCGACATAATGTGTTCCCTGCCCCAACACCTCCTCGCGGATAGTTCCATCGGGCATAAATTTCACAAACTTCATCTCCTCCGGCAGATACACGGTCCTGCCGCTCACATTCTGCGTATAGACAGGCGCGATCATCACCTCGTTTCCAAGCATGAGCTGATCCTCCGTCTCCACCGCTCTCCTGTCGTCAGGGTAGTCAAATCCGAGCGGCCGGAAGTACATGTCATCATGCTCAGCCGCCTTTAAGTACTCGCTGTAGAGGTATGGTATCAGGCGGTAACGCACACCGATCACATGGCGGAAATCCTCGATGTGCTCAAACTGGTAGCACTCCTGCTCCCTCGTCCCGAGCGCAGTGTGATTGCGCATCAGCGGCGTGAATACACCAAGCGCGAGCCAGCGCAGCACCAGATCCCTCGTCGTATCGGACCCAAAACCGCCAAGATCTGCACCCGTGTACAGAAACCCACACATATTAAGCGATGGCATCATCTTGAGATTCAGCAGTATATGTGACCACCAGGACTGGTTGTCCCCCGTCCATATTCCGCCATAACGGTGCATTCCAATATAAGACGACCGCGAAAACAGCAGCATTTTCCTGTCCGGTGCGATCTGCTGCAGCGCCTCTCCCGCCGCCCTTGTCATATTAAAGCCGTAAAGGTTGTGCACGAGGTCATGACGGACCTTTTTGCCGTTGACATTGTGATAAAACCGCTTGTAATCGTCAGGGCTGTTCTGAAGATGGTCGATACAGTTTCGAACCTCCCACGGAATCGCGTTCGCGTTGTTCATAATGTCCTCTTCGCCGCTGGCACCTGCGTCTGCACCGCTGTCGAGTTCCTTTACATGATCAGCGATCGCCTTGTTGAGCGCCCTTGCACCTTCCTCCGAATAAAATATCGCCGGCTCATTCATATCATTCCAGAAACCATCAATCCCGAGATCGGTCAGTGTCTGATACTTTCCGCCAAACCACGCCCTCGCCTCCGGATTGAGCACATCCGGAAAATGTGTCCAGCCAGGCCACACTGCCGCCACAAAATCCGATCCGTCCTCACGCTTGCAGAAATATCCCTTCTCCACGCCCTCCTCATAGATGTCATACCCCTGCTCGATCTTGACACCCGCGTCGATGATCGGGATCAGATGGATCCCGCGCGCCTTCATCTTCTGCACAAACTGCGCAAAATCCGGAAAACGCTCCGGATTGACGGTGAAATCCTTGTATTCCTGCATATAATCGATATCCATATATACCATGTCGAGCGGAATCCGGTTATCCCTGTAGCCGCTCACCACCGCCTCAATATCCTCAGCTGTCTTATACCCCCACCGGCTCTGACCGAAACCAAATGCATACTTTGGCGCTATATAGCTCTTTCCGATGATCCTGCGAAACTGTTTTGCCACTTCGTGCGCACTCTCTCCAGTGATCACATACAGATACAGATCCGCGCGCTCACAGCTGACTGTCAGCTGATCCTGCCTCGTATAACCGATATCAAAACATATGTTCGATGGATAGTCAAAAAACAGCCCGACATGCTTCTTTCCTGATATGATAATAAAATTGTGGGCACCGTACAGTGATACTTTTTCCTCCGTGTGATGCGGATCATCGGTGCAGTTGCTCACATAGCGGTATCCGCGCTTGTTGATGCCGCGGTTTGCCTCGCCCAGCCCATAGACGACATCCTTGTCATCCAGCATACAGCTGCACGCAAACCCGTTTTCCAGTGATATCTCCAATGAAACGCCACTGACTAACTCCTGCCCTGCATACGCTGCCGCCGCAAGTTCTTCCAAGACTGCCTCTGTCTCAAACGGACTGCCAAATACATACTTCTCTACCATTTTGATTTCCTCCTAGATCATATTCTTTCCTGGGAATGCTTAATATAGTAAAAGAATACTATCGATGCTGCATCAGTGTCAAGCAATTCTTATCGTTACTGTTTACGCCCAAACTGATTCTGACACAATTTTATGCAATGAATGCGTAAACAGCAACCGTATTGGCGCATGTTTTACACTACTTTGACGGACGACTGATGAATAACTTCTTATTCCAAACGATTTTTGTCGAATTTTGTCGATTTCTGTCGAACACTTGTGAAAATTGGAAAAATATGGTAAATTGTTATAAGACTATATGAGGTGGTGATTACAACGAAGCGAAAATATGCCAGTCAGAATGTGTACGATGCACTACAGAACAGATTCCACTATATCTTCAATGAATTCGACAACATATTTGTCTCCTTTTCTGGCGGAAAGGACAGCGGTCTTCTGCTGAACCTGATTCTGGACTTTCAGAAACAGTTTTATCCGAAGAAAAAGATCGGGGTCTTTCACCAGGATTTTGAGGCACAATACTCACTCACGACAGAGTACGTCGAGCGCACTTTTGCCAGGATCGAGAACGATGTGGAGCCCTACTGGGTATGCCTTCCCATGGCGACCAGAACGGCTCTGAGCAACTACGAAATGTTCTGGTACCCATGGGATGACACCAAGGAGGAGCTGTGGATCCGTCCCATGCCAGACCATCCCTACGTCATCAATCTGCAAAAGAACCCGGTGACAACATACCACTACCGGATGCACCAGGAGGAGCTGGCAAAACAATTTGGACGGTGGTATCGCATCTCCCACGGTGACAGGAAGACCGTCTGCCTGCTCGGCATACGCGCTGAGGAGTCCATGCAGCGCTACAGCGGGATCCTGAACCGGAAATACGGCTATGACAACACCTGCTGGATCAGCAAACAGTTCAAAGATGTCTGGTGCGCCTCTCCGATGTACGATTGGTCCATCTATGACGTGTGGCATGCCAACTATGTGTTTTCCTATGATTACAACCGTCTGTATGACCTCTACTATATGTCTGGTCTGAAACTGGACCAGATGCGCGTCGCCTCTCCGTTTGGCGATTATGCCAAGGAGAGCCTGAACCTGTACCGCGTGATCGATCCCGAGATCTGGGCGAAGCTTGTCGGACGCGTCAAGGGCGCAAATTTCGGAGCCATCTACGGAAAGACCAAGGCTCTTGGATACAGGAACCTGACTCTGCCCGAGGGGCACACATGGGAATCCTACACAAAGTTTTTGCTCGACACACTGCCAGTGCGGCTTCGCAACAATTATATCAAAAAGTTCCAGACTTCCATCGATTTCTGGCACAATGTCGGCGGCGGTCTCGAGGAAAAAACGATCGAGGAACTCATCGCCCACGGTTACAATGTCCATCGCAACGGTGTATCCAACTATACACTTATGAAAAACTCACGTATTGTGTTTGACGGAAAAATCCCTGATCACACTGACGACATCAAGTCCTCCAAAGATATCCCGAGCTGGAAACGGATGTGTTACTGTATCCTAAAGAACGATCACATCTGCCGCTTTATGGGTTTTGGGCTTACCAAACAGCAGAAAGAAAGCATCAACCTGCTAAAACAAAAATATAAAAGCGTAGTTAACTGAATAGACAAGTTTTGCAGACTTGTGCCAATGCCTTAATTTCCGGGAGTTGGCAGGAGGGAGGTTTTATGACATATCACAGTCCTGTATATCAAGTGATCTCAGTTCCTGTTGAAAAGATCAAACCCAATACATACAATCCCAATTCCGTGGCACCGCCCGAGCTCAAACTCCTGTATGACAGTATCAAGGAGGACGGCTACACAATGCCGATCGTCTGCTATCACGATGAGCCTGACGACAGCTATATCATCGTGGACGGATTCCACCGCTACCGCATCATGATGGACTACCCCGATATCTACGAGCGGGAGAACGGCATGCTGCCCGTGTCCGTCATCAACAAACCACTTGACCACCGCATGGCAAGCACGATCCGCCACAACCGTGCGAGGGGATCCCACAGCGTGGATCTGATGAGCAACATCATCAAGGAACTGCACGAATTAGGTCGTTCTGACGCGTGGATATCCAAACACCTTGGCATGGAACGGGACGAGATCCTGCGCCTAAAGCAGATCACCGGGCTTGCCGCACTGTTCCGCGACATTCCGTTTGGAAATGCATGGACGCCCGTCGATGAGAAGGAAAGCAGTACTGCCGCCCCTTTTCCAAACGACAATCCGGAAATCGAGTAGGGAAGAGCCATCTTCCCCTGCGCATAAAAATAGAAATGCCCTTTTAGGGGGCATTTCTGTTTTTTAATTTCAATTTTTTACAATGAAAACTTATTCACATCCTGGATCAATGTTTCAACTTTTCCTTCCAGGTCGTCCACAATCTGGCTGGAATCATCCACCATCTTTGCAAGCTCTGTGGACATCGCTGAGGTCTCTTCCGCAACGGACGCGTTATCCTGCGCCAGATCATTCAGTAATGAGAGTGTCCCTGTGACATTCTCCCGCTGCCCATCGATCTCCTGTGTCATCGCGTCAATGGATTGCACTGACGCAAAGCAGTTTACAAGTTCCTGATTCAGTCTCTCCATAATATGCTGTGTCTCTGTCAGGGAATTTACCTGCAGCTCCACCGCCTCGTTGATCTCCTTCATCACTACCACAGATTTCTCTGCATTGTTCTGCAGCTCCACTACAGTCTTGCCAATCTCCTCCACCGAATTGGTGGACTGGCTCGCCAGCTTGGCGATCTCATCTGCCACAACAGAGAAACCTTTCCCTGCTTCCCCGGCTCTCGCTGCCTCAATACTTGCATTCAGTGCCAGCAGGCTCGTCTGGTCAGAGATCTCATTGATCAGGTTCGCCGCCACATGAATCTGCTCTACCGACTTATTGGTGCTCGCCGTCTGCTCTGCCATTGCCGAAATGCGCACACGCGTCTTACTGCAGATCTCGATCAGCTGTTTGAGTGTTTCCATGGACTGCTCGCTGATCCGGTTCATCTCGTCAGCATTTTGGTTCAGACTCTTTACCTCTGTACCTGTATGATTGATCTGCTCTGCCATTGTAACGACATTACCGTTCGCCTCGTCAGTGGACGACGCCTGTTTTGTCACATTCTCCGCGATCGATTCCACCGCAATGGATACCTGTGAAATGGATTCTTTCATATTGTTGAAAGATTTATCAAAATTGCCGAGTGCATCCCCTACACCATTGGACACTTCCGTTATCCCCTGCAGGAGACCGCGCATATTTTCCTGTGCCACATGCAAGGCATCCGCTGTCTGCCCGATCTCATTTCTTGTCCGTATATCCACATGGGTGGTCAGATTGCCCTCAGATAACTTCTGTGCAAATCCCTGGATTTTCTTTAGCGGTGCAACGATCCTCTTGCCGACAACAAACGCCCCGACAAGCGCGATCACAATGGTAAATATGAACACTACATTTGACCGGATCACCACACCCATGTATTCCTTGTCCAGCTCATCCCTGACAACACCCTTGGCAGCATTCATGTCATCGACATAATTTCCTGTGCAGACAGCCCATCCCCAGGGCTCAAACAGCTGTGAGTACGCAATCTTTGGCGCAACAGTCACACCGTCCGACTTTGTGAAATAAAACTCGTTATAACCGCCCTTATCCGCACTCTTGCAGACATTCACCACCGACTGTGTGATCATGACGCCATTCTGATCCTTGAGATCCTTGCGGTTGTCCCCCTCCTGATCTGTCAGGACCGCATGCATCACCAGCACATAATCCATGCCGTCAATCCAAAAATATCCGCTCTGGTCATCCCTGTACCGCATGGCACGCACAAAATTCCTGGCATCCTCCTGCGCTTCCGCCTCCGTCTTCTCCCCCGACTGAAATTTGTCATACTCGCTCTGGATCACCGAGATCGCACTCTGAACCTGCGATTTTATCTCCGTCTTGTATCCCTCGTCCACTGCCTCCTCATATGTCTCATAAGAAGAGGTCGACATTGAGCGGATCGAAAGTATGGAGTTTCCACCGATCCCTATCGCCGCGACTGCCGCCACCGCACCGCACAAAAGCATGATCGAACTGATCAAGCTCTTTTTCTTTTTTCCTAAATTGCCTGTTTCATTCATTATACACATTCCTCCTGTAGCGGAACGCTTTGCCATCTTCCCAATGAAGGAACCATAAAAAACGGGCAATTTTACTTGTCATATCACTTCTTTACAGTTGCTTAGCAGCGTTACCTGTTTTCATTTTATTACTTTTACAAAAATAAAGCAACTAATTTGTCAAAATTAGTTGCTTTATTTTTATATAATATGTGCAAACCGCACAAATACAGGACGATAAACATGTTATAATAAACATATCATATATGTTGTTTTACAAAATTTTTGACCGCTTCATAACTCTCTTTGCTGAGGATATGCTCGATCCGGCAGGCATCCTCGATCGCAATATCCTTTGGCACGCCCAGTTTGATAAACCACTCCGATATGAACTGATGCCTCTCATAGATCATCTCCGCAATCCTCTTTCCAGAATCCGTGAGATATATAAATCCTGCATCCGTCACTGTAATGTGGCTCTTCTCCCGCAGATTCTTCATCGCGATGCTGACGCTCGATTTTTTATATCCAAGTTCATTTGCGATGTCAACGGACCGGACAACCGGAAGTTTCCTGCTCAGGATCAATATTGTTTCCAGATAATTTTCAGCAGATTCGTTTTCTATCATTTCTCTCTCCTATCATATCTATGAGGTAACTGTGCGGGACATGTACATTATATCACGGTTTAATGACAATTTCAACAAACGTATATCTCTGCACAAATGTGGCTGTCAAGCATGCCGATACAAGACAGCTATGAAAAAGAAAGGGAGCGCATATAGCCAAGCTGCCAGCTTATGCGCCCCTGTACTCTCCATAGATTCCCTTTTTGTCCCGCTTTACCTCATACAGCGCCTCATCCGCATGGCTTAAAAGCGCTGCGATCTCAGAACCCGGATCACCCGTCCACGAAAATCCGGCAGAAGCACTGACTGTTCTCGACTCTGTGTCCGACAGTATGATCTGATTCCGTGTCAGTCTTTCGTAAAATATATCCAGATATCCTTTGATCTCATCCCTGCTCCCACAGCCATAAATCATCATGCAGAACTCATCCCCTGAGCGTCTGGCTGTCAGGAAAAACTCTGCGGGCATATCGCCCATAACCGCTGCAAACCCCTGAAGATACCTGTCGCCCGCATCATGACCGAACGTGTCATTGATTCCCTTAAAGTAATCTAGGTCAAACATGACGATCGCACATACATTCCCCTGCGGCATCTGCCGCAGTTTCTCCGCTGCCATCTGCTTGAAATACTCGAATTTGTACAGCCCTGTGAGCGGATCGTGCATATTCTCATAGCGCATCTGTCTTTTTTCCATGACATCCCCTGTGACGTCCGTGATGACGCCGAGCCTTCCGCCAGCCGACTCTGACATTTGTATCCTGACATACTTCTCGTCGTGAATCTGGTAGACATTTGTCTCCCCCTCAATAGGATCCTTCGTGATCCGACGGATGTAGGCGTCAAACAGATCCGCATTTTGACCGAACTCTACGACCGCCTGGGCTGAGATATCCAGCAGCGCACCCAGACCGGATGTGACAAACACGTGATTTCTTCCGCTCTCATACTCAAATGCTGCCAGCGAAACACCGCTGATCTCGATGATCGCCGATATTCTGTTGGAGATATTGACGATGCTCGTGACCATCGTGTTGATCCCCCGGCTCAGCTCCTCCAACTCACGGTTGCCGCTCACGGACACTGTTGTGTCAAGATTGCCGTTCGTGATCATCGACAAACTCTCGATTATGTGATGGATTCCATCGATCACCCCGCGCCTGACCAGATAATTCAGCAGAAAAATGACAGCCAGCTCGATCAGAAACAGATAAAAACATGTGAGTAAACTGTCTGCATACAGTTTTTGAAACAAAATTTTAGCAGGTAATGCCGCGCAGATCATGACATCTTCATACCGCTGGCTCACGACGTAGATCCTCCTGCCGTCCACTCCCTTCCTATACGCTCCTCCCCTGCACTCCAGAAGCGCCTGCAGCTGATAGTAATCGTCACAAAATTCCTGGTCAATATTCCCTGAATGTCCAAGAACAGCACCCGTACCACAATCGACCACAAAGAACTCCTCACCGACATCCGTCGGAAATTTGGAAAAGATGTAATCATATGTATTTCTTGACTGCGCTTCCATCAGTCTCTTTGGCTCGAAGCCAACCTGCACGAATCCTCCCTTGTTTTTTCTCGCGACACCGATATACTGCATGATATGCCCTGCCGCTGCATTTGGCATCGCCTCCTGGATCAGATATGCATTCTCATCGTCACTCTCCAGTATTGCAAGAAATGGGCGTGTCTGGTCATAGTCAGCCATATTCATGCCGATATACTCGGAGACTGACGCTGACGCGATGATGCCATTCTCATCTATATAATGAAGTTCGTCCACGTTCAAAAGTTTTGCCAGATACTGCATCTCGGACACGTCCATGACGACCTCTTCCTGTCTGTCCAGCACATATGCCGCCGCCTTTGCCCTGGTAAAATAGTCTTCATCCAGATTTTCATTCATCAGTTCAAGCTCTGTCTGGTTGCTCTCCAGCGTATGTATGATCTGTTCTATCTTGATGAGAAATGTATTGAACTGCTGGTCTTCCATTCTATGCCAGCTGATCACAAAATTGATAAAGAGAATCAACATGATAGCAGTTGTCAGTATCATAACCATATATTTCGTAAAAATCTTTTGCATGAATCAGACACCCCTATACATTTTCCTAATTTATGAGGAATGTCCAAATTGAACATTCCTCGACGGATGGTTAGAGGGGATTTCCTGTGTGCTTACACATAGTCCCTTTATCATTATATCATGTTCTGCCGAACTGCAAACGCCCTTTTCTTCGCATAAAGCCCCCTTTATTTCGCAAAAAGGACTGTCATCTTGCCGACACCTGATAATTTCTGTAGATGATCTTTCCGACAAACGCCGCTGCCACCGCTGCCAGTACATAGAGAACCGGCACAATCTGCCATGAGGAAAAACAGCTGCCAAACACGGGGAGCATCCTGATGTCAAAGATATTTTCCGCATTCAGATACCGCCACGGCGCCCAGTCCCACAACTGTGCGGCTGCCCTGTACTGATAGGGGATCTGGACAACGCCGCCCGCCATGATCAACCCCACTCCGACCGACAGTGCCGCGATGCTGCTGTGCAGCCTCTCCGACAACACCAGCATCAGCACGCTGACGACAACAGCTGTGACGATCAGGATGCCGTACGCCGCAAGGCACGCCTGACCGATCGACAGGGTACACGATGACGTCCACAGATAGGAGCACAACCGCAGTGACGCGTCAAAGCCATCCGCACCGTAGATCAAAAATACTACGCCAAACGTGACGGCGGACAGCGCCACGGCACAGGCGCCCGAAACGCTGACGCCCGCCGCGAGCTTTGCCCAGTACGCGACACTCTTCCCCTTTGCGCTCGAGAGGATCAGCTGGTCTGTCCTGCGCGCGTGCTCCTCGGCAAAGACACTCGACATGCAGATGCAGACAAACAGGAGCACCAGCAATCCGATCGTGTTGAGCCCATGACTGATGATCTTCCGATATCCCTCATGGTAATAGTAGACAAGCGGTGTCTGCGTCCTCGCCTCCTGCTCCCGCCAGAACGACTTCTCCGCATCGGTCAGATGCTGCGCCTGCCACTCCTTCTCAAGATTCCCCATCCGCGCGCTGTACAGGGCTCCCTCGTCCGGCTCCCACGCCTGCAGCCTGTCGAGATCCCACTGCTGTGTCCACACCCTGACCAGATTAAAGATCTCACTGTACGGGCGCGCGTAGGTCTGGTACTCGTCGGTCAGGTTGTAGCGCTCTGCCATGGCGGGTATCTTTTGATAAGCAGCCGCCATCTCCTCGAGCAGCTGCTGGTCAAGCGCCCTGCCGGACAGCGCCCTCCTGTAGCCCTGGTCGACCTGGAACATGTGGTAGTGCGTGTCGACGACCTCGCCATCGACATAATAGTTTCCCGACAGGTCGGCGAGCGTGAACAGCAGGACACAGCACACGCAGATCAGAAACACGATCCCGGTCAGCTTGCGGCTGAGTATCTTCTTCACCTCATAGCGATATACTGTACCAAAATTATTCATGTGCACACTCCTCCCCAAACTGCTCCAGATAAAACGTCTCCAGATCCCCCTTCTCCCCGTCCCATTTCCCCTGATAGATGAGCTGTCCTTCCTTCATCATCAGCACTTCGTCCGCGATGTGTTCGATATCCGAGACAATGTGGGTCGACAGCAGCACGATGCTGTCCCTGCCCAGCTTCTCGATCAGATTGCGGAACCGCACCCGCTCCTTGGGATCAAGCCCCGCCGTCGGTTCGTCCAGGACCAGCAGCTTTGGATCGTTTAGCAGCGCCTGTGCGATGCCGAGTCTCTGCTTCATGCCGCCCGAGAAAGTCCTGATCTTCTTTCGACTCACTTCCTGCAGGGACACCAGCTCGAGCAGCTCCTTTGCCCTGCGCTTTGCCTGCGCCTTTGGCATGCCTTTCAGCGCGGCAAGGTACAGCAGAAAATCCGTCGCGCCAAACTCCGGGTAATACCCGAAATCCTGCGGCAGATAGCCGAGAATGGCGCGGTACGCCTCCTCGCCCACATCGATGCCGTCATAGGCGATCGTGCCGCCCGTAGGCTTCAAGATCCCGCAGATCATGCGCATCAGCGTGGTCTTTCCCGCACCGTTTGCCCCGAGCAGACCGTAGACGCCCTTCTGCAGCTTCACCGAAACGCGGTCCACCGCGATCCGGTTCTGATATTGTTTTGATACTCGATCGATCACAAGTTCCATAATGAACCTCCCTGATTCAGCCTCACGCTGACTTTTTATACCGCCGCGGTTTTATTGACGATGCCCGCACACTGCCGCATCGTTCCGGTCAACAGCAGGAGCACAGCGGCGATCCACCACATGCCGCTGCCCGCCTGGCAGTATCGCGCGATGCTGCCCTGCAGCGCCATCGTCAGAAAGCTGATGCAGACCGCGGTGCCGGCACAGATATAGACCGCCTCGCGCCCGTGGATCCTGCGGACGATCCACAGACCGGAAAACGTCGTCATCAGATAGGGCACCAGGATATAGACGCCTGCCTGTATCACAGTGCCTCCCTGCCGCGCGGTTTCGACCGGCAGCAGCAGGACGAGTACGATCAGATTCTCCATGCCCAGGATCCCCAGTCTTGCCAGGACGACACTCCGCAGCGAAAAGCGTGTCGCCATCTCCAGCTCCGCCATCTCATAGTTCTGTGAACGTCCGCTCTCCGACACGACTGTCAGCGCCAGCAGCGGCATCAGCGCGGAAGCCACCCAGACCGTATCTGACGGCAGCCCTGCCGCCCCTGCCGCCAACAGCACAAAGACCAGCGCGGAGATGATCCACACCCATCTGCGGATGTAGCCAAGCTGCGTGAGGACAAACGCGAAAATACTGATCTTTGGCTGTTCCAGCGCGCGCAGAAACGCCCTTTTGTGCAGTGGCTGCGGCGCGTCGAACACATTTTTCAACTCCTGTCTTAAATGCTGTTTCATTCGATCCCCTCCTGTTTTAAGTGCTCCTTGAATTTCCTAGTCACCGCATTCAGCCTGCGGTACACTGCAAACCTCGAGACCTGCAGCAACTGCGCGAGCGTCAGGATCGGCACCTCATTCACATAGCGGAGCAGCAAAAGCTCCTGCTCATCCGGCGCAAGCGCCGCCACTGCCGCCCGCACTGCAAGGCTGGTGAGGAGATGCTCGTCCGGACTCTCCCGCGCCGGATCGTTTCGTCCTGCAGCTTCCGCCGGACTGCCGCCCGCACCGTCATCCGATGCACACAGCGTCTCCCAGGACTGTTCTCTGGAACACCTGCGGTATTCGTCCACACACAGATTCCTCGCGATCGTGTAGAGACATCTCAGCGCCTGGTCCGCCGTACCTGCCTGGTAATTTTCGAGGTAGCGGAGAAATGTTCCCTGCGTGACATCCTCCGCCGTCTGCCTGTCGCGCAGGCGAAAATAACAGTAGCGGTAAATCTTGTCGTACTGATCCTCCATATCCGTAAATATATCCCTGGGCATTCCGAAAACACCTCCCCCTCTCACTATGTATAACGCGGCAGGCCGCCGTCATGTGCGGCTGTATAAAAATTTTTTTTAATCAAAAGGGCGGGGGACAAGTCCCCCGCCGCTATCGGCTGACATATTGTGCTCTCATTCATGGAAACAGATGACCGTGTTAAAGCGCGCATTTATCTATTCCTCTCTATAGCTTAAATTTCTATAGCTTAAATTTCTATGGCTTAAATTTCTATGGCTTAAATTTCTATGGCTTAAATAATTTCAATCCATATCCCACATATTTGTCCATCTTTGAATCTACGGATAGAAACACCATATCATTCATTATTGCCTGCCATATAATCATCCTGTCAAAAGGATCCTTATGCTCTCTCGGCAAACGATACGACAATACTTTGCACAACAAAAAGCTGTCTTCAATTTCATTCCCCTATCAGCTCCTCATCACTCATACTCCAGTCCTCTGCAAATGAAACCGTCCCTTTTCCTTCCAGTGTCCCCAATTTACGGGTTCTCGGTACGATAACTTCATCCAGTGCAGTAATGATCACCTTTTGATTTAACCGGAGCTTTTCCCGCTCTTCCGAAACACAGACCTCTCCGTTATAATATCCCTGCATCGCTATCATAAAACACCTCCATTAATTCCCTGGTCTCACAACTATTGTTTCCTGTTGTTGACCATCAGATAACAGCCCTGTATCATTTCCTAAATTGATTTTACTACAAAATCCCCGGATTGTCATTTGGATTCTACTCCTACAACAATACTACATAATACCCAAACAAGACAGCAGCCGCTCGTTCTCACTCAAGCTTTCGACAGCGCAGCACCATCCGTTCTCAGCACCTTGCGCGCAGCGAGCGCGAACGTGACCGCGTGTACGGTCAGTGTGATCGTCCACGTGATCGGATAGGAGAGATAGACGGTGAACAGGCTGTGGTACTCCGGGATCCGGAACACCGTGGCGATCCACAGAAGCCGCAGCCCGCAGGCGCCGACCAGCGAGACGACCATCGGAATGATAGAATATCCGATCCCGCGCAGCGCGCCGACCAGCACGTCCATGACGCCGCACAGCGCATACAGTGTACAGATCACTTTCAGGCGCACCATTCCCGCCGCGATGACATCCGCGCTCGGCGAGTAGATCCCGAGCAGGGCATTCCCGAAAAATACAGCCAGATTTCCAAGCAGCAGCCCCGTTGCGATCACGCACAGCTCCCCTGCAAACAGGATCCTGTAAATGCGCTTGTACTCCCGCGCGCCGTAGTTCTGGCTCGTGAAGGATATCGTCGCCTGATGGAACGCGTTCATCGCCATGTAGACAAATCCCTCGATGTTTGCCGCCGCTGAATTGCCCGCCACCGCTATATTTCCAAACGAGTTCACCGCCGACTGGATCACGACATTGGACAGGGAGAACACCGTTCCCTGAAAGCCCGCCGGGAGACCGATCTGCATGATCTTCCCCAGCTTTTCCCGCGAGATGGCAAGCTCCTTCAATTCGAGATGGATGCCGCCCTGCTCCTTTATGAGACAGCGCACGACGAGAAATGCTGAGATCGTCTGTGAGAGGACTGTCGCCATGGCAACACCCGCCACCCCCAGATGGCAGACTATGACAAAGAACAGGTTCAGCAAGACATTCACGATCCCCGCACCCAGCAGGTAATACAGCGGTCTCTTCGTGTCCCCGACCGCCCTCAGGATCGCACTTCCAAAGTTGTAGACCATCATGGACGCCATCCCGAGGAAGTAGATCCTCAGATATAAAACCGCCAGATCCAGCACTTCCGGCGGCGCTTTCATCAGCTCCAGAAGCCTCGGCGCGCCGACCAGCCCGACCACGGTGAGCAGCAGTCCGCAGAAAAGACTTAAAAGCATCGAGGTATGTACGGTTTCTTTCAGATCGTCATACTTTTTGGCGCCGTAATACTGCGCCGTCAGCACATTGCTGCCCACGGAGAGCCCCACGAAAATGTTTGTGAGCAGATTGATCAGCGCGGTGTTCGATCCCACTGCCGCCAGTGCATTGTCCCCCGCAAACCGTCCCACCACGACGATATCCGCAGCGTTGAACAGCAGCTGCAGGATGCTCGAGCACATCAGCGGCAACGCAAAGAGGAGCATTTTGCCAAACACGGAACCGCTGCACATGTCAATTTCATATTTCTTGTTCATCTACAGATCCTCCCTTTTTTTCATGACCGGATTCCTGAGCGTCATAACGACCAGCGGTATCACCATCACAAACCAGATCACCGGCTCCGTCCATATGATCCCCCAGTATCCGAACATGCCCACAAACACAAACGTAAACACCAGTTTTCCCACAAGTTCGATAAAGCTTGACACGATCGGTGTCCTGTAATCCCCAAAGCCCTGCATGCAGTTTCTGAGTATCACGATAAACAGGCACACGAGCAGAAAGGACATATCCACCCTGAGATACGTCGTCCCCCAGTAGATGATCTCCTCGTTGTCCGAGCTGGTGATGAAGCGGATCAGATACGGGGAGACGGTGTGCGCAAGGACAAAGACGATCCCGTCCCAGGCAGCGCCGATCAGGAGCACGCTCTTCATCCCCTGCCGGATCCTGTCATATCTGCCCGCACCGTAATTCTGCCCGCAGTAAGTCGCCATCGAGGAGCCGAGCACGCTCACAGGCAGTCCCCAGATCTCAAACATCTTGCGCGCCGCAGTGTGCGCCACGATAATGTTCGTTCCCAGCTGGTTGATGCCGCTCTGCAGCACCAGCGAGCCAAAGTTCACAAGGCTTGACATCAGCCCCATCGACAGCCCGCTCTGGTACAGCGAGACCACCCTGTCCCTCGAGAACACAAAGTGCTCCCTCGCGATGTGCAGTATCGGAAAACCGTGGCGGATCCGGATCAGACAGAGCGCCACCGACAGCAGCTGCGAGACGAGCGTTGCCACCGCCGCGCCGCGCACGCCCATGCCAAAGACCAGGATAAACAGATAATCCAGCGCGACATTTGTCAGCGCCGCGATCACCAGAAAGATCAGCGGCGTGAGCGAGTCGCCGATCGCGCGCAGCGTGTTCGCACAAAGGTTGTACGCCAGCGTCACGAACATGCCCCACACCAGCAGCGTGATGTAGGACAGTGCCATGTCCATCTGCTGCGGCGGCACATTCAGCAAGGACAGGATCGGGCGGATAAAGACGGCGACCGCCGTGATGACCACGGCGGCAGTGAGAAACCCCAGCGCGACCGCGACCGCTACATTCTCCTTTAGTTTCTTTTCCTCACCGCTTCCGTAAAAGCGCGCCGTCAGCACGCTGAAACCAAGGCTCAGCCCGTTAAAGAATCCAGTGAGCAGTGTATATAAGATGGACACCGAGCCCACAGCCGCCAGCGCCGTCTCCCCCAGGATCCTTCCCACGATCTTGGTGTCGACAAGGCTGTAGCAGATCTGGAACAGATTGCCCAGAAACACCGGGATCGCAAACAGCAGGATCAGTTTCACCGGTCTGCCCTCGGTGAGATTTAGAGCAGTTTTTGATGTTTTCATTTATTCCACGCTTTCCAATACAAAGTTTTCACACTTTCCGCAATCCTCTGGGGTAATGGTTCTTCATGATCTGCCCCGCCAGCTTTCCCCAGCCGATACTGTACCCCTGGTACGTCATCAGATACCATCCCTTTTCCCCGTCACAATCCAGAGTCATTCCGCCCAGATACGCTTTTGCCTGCGCGTCTGTCAGCTCCACAGACCGTTTTGCCGCCTCCTTTTTCAGGGTCATCGCCAGCGCGTGGGACGGCTCAAAGCGGTTTTTCCGGAGCGTTCCGAGGTGCAGTCCCGCCCGCAGCACTCTCAGCCCCTTGATCGACGGCATGTCCTTCGGCATCCGGTACAGCTGCTCGCCGAATCTCAGCAGGCAGTCCTGCGCGTCCGCCGTCAGGTCTATGTTCAATGTCTCCTGCTGGAACTGCAGGTACTCCTTCACCTCTTTTGCACAGATCCCCCTCTGCAGCCCGTTTGCCGCAAATCTCCGAAATCCGTCTGGCACTTCGCCCTGCTTCTGCAGCACGGCAAGGTAATGCCCCTCGCCGCGCACCAGATGCGGAAAAAGCCTGATCGTGCGCTTCAACGCTTCCGTATCACCGCTGTCACAGCGTTCCCTCACCGCCGTATCAACGCCACCTGGCGTTTTATCCTCATAATATGCCCACGCCGGAACGCCGTCCGACATTCCGTCATGCTTATGGACTTCCAGGATCCGATACTCCCGGTGGCGCGCCAAAAAGCGCGCGATGCTCCCCTCGTTCTCAGCGGGCGCAAAAGTGCAGGTCGAGTACACAAGCCGCCCGCCCGGGCGGAGCATCTCATCTGCACGGTCCAGGATCTCGTCCTGCCTGTCCGCACAGAGCCGGACATTTTCCGGACTCCACTCGCCGCTCGCCTCCTCGTTCTTGCGGAACATCCCCTCGCCGGAACAGGGCGCATCCACCAGAATGCGGTCAAAATACCCGCCGAACACCTCCGACAGACGCTGCGGCGTCTCGTTGGTGACAAGGGCATTCCGGATCCCCATGCGCTCCACATTCTCAGAGAGGATCTTCGCCCGCGCCGCATGGATCTCATTGCACACGAGGATCCCCTCATGCTGCATATAGGAAGCGATCTGCGTCGACTTTCCCCCGGGCGCCGCACACAAATCAAGCACCCGCTCCCCCGGCTCCGCCTCCAGGTATGCTGCCGGCGCCATCGCGCTCGGCTCCTGTATATAATACGCGCCCGCCTCGTGGAGCGGGTGCTTTCCCGGCGCAAGGTCACTGTCCTCACTGTTGTAATAAAATCCGTTTTTCTCCCACGCGACGGCGCTCAGACCGGCATCGGGCATTTTGCACAGCAATTCCTCTGCCGTGCCCTTCAGCGCGTTCACCCGCAGCGCCTGAACCTTTTTCTCCTCATAACTACGCAGGAAAGCAGGATATGCCTCCCCGAGCATATCCTGCATCCGAATCCTGAAATCCTGTGGTAATTCGATCATAATACTAATCCCTTGCTCTCCTCACACCCAAGAATGATATTGAGGCACTGCACCGCTGCCCCCGACGCGCCCTTTCCGAGATTGTCAAAGCGTGTGCTGACAAGCAGCCTGTCCTCATTTCCTGTCACATAGACTTCGATGCCGTCCCAGCCGGCGCACGTATTTCCCGCCAGGAATCCGTTGTACTCGGCCTCCTTTCCAAAAGGCATCACCCTGACAAACTGCTCGCCGTCAAAGTATTTGGCAAACATCGCGTGCACCTGTTCCGGCGCCGGCTTGTCCCTCAACAGATCCGTGTAAAACTGCAGCGTCACCACCATGCCGCTGTAATAATCGCAGATCAGCGGCGAAAACAGCGGTGCCTTTTCAAGCCCCGTGATCCTCTGCATCTCCTTTAGATGTTTATGATTCTGACCGAGCGCGTACGCCCTCGGCGCGTCGAGCTCCCTGTCCCTCCCGTCCGCCTCGTACACCGCGATCGTCTTCTTGCCCGCCCCGCTGTAGCCGGACATCGCAAACGCTGCCACCGGATAATCTTTTGGCAGGATACCCTCCGCGATCATCGGATACGCGATCGTGATAAAGCCTGTCGCATAGCAGCCGGGCACTGCGATCCGCTTTCCGTTCCTGACCGCCTCGCGATGCGCTGCGGAAAGCTCTGGGTAGCCGTACGCCCAGCCCGGTTCCGTGCGGTGTGCCGTCGACGTATCGATGATGATCGTGCTGTCGTTCTCGACCATCGCCACCGCCTCCCTCGCCGCCGCATCCGGCAGGCAGAGAAATGTGATATCCGACGCGTTGATGTATTTTCTGATCTCCGCCGGATCCTTCCTCAACTCGGACGGGATCTTTAGGATCTCGATATCGTCCCTTCCCTCAAAGCGCTCAAAGATGCGCAGACCTGTTGTCCCTTCACTTCCATCGATAAAAACCTTTTTCATATGGATTCTCCTCTGTCATCATATTCAATATAACTAATCATAAGTCGATTATATCGAAAAGTCAAATAGAAGTCTATTTTTCTGCTTCCTTATTCCAGACAGCCGTGAACACCGCCAGCCCGATCCCGATCCCCACAAGGACTGTCGTGAGTCCGCACACGTCAGCCAGAGCGCCCGCAAGCGGAAACACCAGGATCATAGCGATCGAAAAGAACATACTGTTCACAGAGATCAGCGTCGCGCGCTGTCCCGACGGGATCAGGCGGTTGAGCTGCTCCGACTGCACGGGATAGAGCACCGAGTTAAAGAAGTTCGCGGCAGCCAGGGCTGCGACCGACACAATCGTATTGTGAAAGCCGTATGCCAGAAAGGAAGCGGCGATGACAAGGGCACCGATCCCGCCGATCTTTGTGCCGAATCTCGCAAAAAACCGCTCGCTCGTGACTGCCCCGGCACAGGAGACACCGCCCACGACCAGCATGATCAGGCTGATCCCGACCTTGTTGTACCCCAGCTCATAAAAATATTGCTGGCTGTAAAAAAACAGCACGGTCTGCACCGCAAACACTGTGGAATAATAGACGATGATATTCAAAATGCGGCGCTCTGACCGGAGGATCCCGAAACACGTCTCAAAATGCACGCTCACCACTTCCCTGACTGACTTGGAACCGCTTTTTGCATCGGCGCAGGGCGCCTCTGTCATCCAAAGGACCGGGACCAGTGCAAGCGCCGCGATCACCACGCACGCGCTGTAGCACCAGAAATAAGAGAACTCTGCGAGAATGCCGCCCGCGACCGTCGCGATGCCCTGTGACAACTCGATGATCATGTTCAGCCTGCCGCACACGCGCATATACTGCCCCTCCTGCCCAGTGTACTTCATGCTGTCAAATACCAGCGCCTCCTCCGACCCGGAATTGAGGTTATTCCCCAGCGACTGGATCGCAAACCCCAGCGCGAACAGCCAGAAGCTCCTCGAAAAGAGCATGATGACGCACGATACCGCGATGCAGATCTTGCTCAGGATCATGCTCTTTTTCCTGCCGATCAGATCCGCCACCGCCCCGGAAGGAATCTCGAACACGATGCTGGTCGCGTGATAGATCCCTTCCACAAGGCCGATCTGCGCCAGATTCAGCCCGCAGTACGCCAGATACAGCACCCATATGGAACTCTGCATATTCAGGTTCGTCACAAATGTGGCGATGTAGTCCAACACGATATTTTTCCGCAACATGTCTGTCAACTTGTTCTCTGTCTGATATTTTTTCTGATTTTTTGTATAACCTGCCATCTGTAATCCCTCTTTATCCTAATCATTTTCTTAATTATGAAGCAAAAAATGCTCTAATCGATGCACATCTGCCCTATATGCACCGCACATGGGCATGTGCTGCACGGACTGCGGATCTCTTCCGCTCACGCGCACATAATAAAAACAGCTCGGCCTGTATCTCACATACATACTGGTCAAACTGTTCTGGGATCACTGCGGTATCTCGCACTTTCTTTTTTGTACGTTTTGCATTGTTGTATTTTTTATCTCATATGGATCAGCAAAAAACAGCTCACAACTCAACTTTCTGTCTGAGTGAAGCGTTCGTGCGACCCAAGCCGCTCCGTCTTAGGAATTGTAGGAAAATAAGTGCTCAGATTGCGCAAGATGTGTCACTTATTTTTCTACAGTTCCTTAGCTGATCGGCAAAATACAATCGCAATACCGAAAAAAGGGCGCAGTAATCCCGTAAACGTGATCTTTGCACGTTTTTGACATGGAACTGCTGCTGCAAACAGGTACGTAGCCCAATCCGTCCATACTGCACCCTCCCTTCAAAATTTGTTTTAATTTATTTTAATTCATTTTAATTTATCATTATTTTACCACAATCTCGTCATCTGTCAATCCCCCTCCACGCGGAATGTGACATGCCATGGTCCCTCCACAAAGTCACCCGAGTAGTGAAAAATACCGTACATGGAATAGTCTGCGATGTCTGTGATATCCTCCAGAAACCAGTACTCATACATCTGGTATCTGGTATCGCCGACCATCTCATCCCAGCTCACGCTGCGATCCTCGTACCGCTCGTTTCCGTCCCGATCCCGCAGAAACAACTCCACATGCCGGTCCGACTCCAGGTTGTCCCCCATGCATATTTGCACGCGCAGCGCGCCATCCATGTACGCGATGCCCGTCACGGTAAAATCGTCAGCCGCGCAGTCCGAAACGCTCATCAAATCCAGCACGTTCGCTCCTGATCTGGGATCCTCCTGCGTCCCCGGGATCTCCTTCAGGGAATCCGGCAGCTTCTCCTCCTCCAGGAGAAGGAGACCGCCGCCACCGCTCAGCATCACTACTTTTGTCTTTGCCTCGCGGACGATCCCTGACAGGTCAACGTCCTTCGTCTCCTCGTATTTATTGCACAGGACAGAATTCACCCGGAACTGGAGCTTATCCGACTGAAACGCGCTGTCCGCCTGGACCATCACCTGAAAATACGCCTTGTCCTCCGCCTCCTCGTATGTCAGGAAACGGCAGCCCCCGATCACGCTGTCATTTGTATAATCGGACAGCCCATAACTGTCATACAGATCCATCACGCCGTGCACCAGATCCTGCCCGCTTCCCTCCGCATCCCGCAGTGACAGGATAATGTCCGCCTCATTTCCCTCTATATCGATGGCTTCCACCTGCATCGTGATCCCCTTGCTGGTGCAGCTCTTCTCGATCGGCACAAGACGGTCCGCGATCGCAGGAGAAATGAACTCCACGATCTGATAAAAAGCCGGAATGTGTGCCGCACAGACCGGCACTGCCATCACGAGACACAGCACCGCCGCAGCCGCAGCAAGTGACGACCGGACGGCAAATCGGTGCCTGACAGATGCCCTGCCTCCCGCCCTTGCCTTACTGATCGTATCAGCCACAAGCTCCGGTGGCGGTGTGATCTTGTCGTACGCATTTTTATATATCTCTCTGAACATGAAAATCCCCTCCTTCTTCCTTCAACAGGCTCTTCAACGCCCTCCTCGCCCTCGTCAGACGCGTCCTCACGGTAGACTCCTTTGAATCCGTGATCCTCCCGATCTCCTCGACAGACAGCTCCTCGTAATAAAACAGATGAATGACTGCGCGGTACTTCTCCGGCAGCCGCCTGACTGTCTCGATCAAGAGCTGGTCCCCGTCCGATGTCTCACGGAATACGTCCGCCTCCGATGCCTCCCTCTCCAGCACGCCGCTCTCCAACGCACGCCTTCTCTGCATCCACGGCGACCGCCAGAAATTCTTGCAGCAGTTGATCGTCACCCGCATGAACCACGCCTTCTCATGTTCCGCACTGTCAAATGCAGGCGTTTTGCGCACATAGCGCAGAAATACCTCCTGGTAAATGTCATCCGCGTCAGCCCGCGTCCTGACAAGAGCGTAAGCCAGCCTGTACACGGTCTCCGAGTTCCTCCTGATGATCTCCTCATAAAGGGACGCCGTATTTTTATCTCTATGCATAGATTTCATTTCCCCCTTTCACTATAAATACAATATATTCCCGCAAAAAGCTACACGGATCCCTCAAAATATGTTACAATTTTTTTATTGCACTGTACTCTGCACCAGTTACAACTTTTTAAAATCTACACGGCTTGCTGTTTAAAATATAATCTACATACACTCTATTGCCCGTAAGGAACTATTCAGAAATTACTTGTGACAAGAACACCGCATAAATGTCCAGCTGCAAAGAAGAAAATCGCAGGCATAGGAGGCAAAGGCATAAAGGGCAATGCCTTAATGTCAAGATTTTCTGATGCCGCAGATGGACATTTAGGCAAGTTATTGTCATGAGTAATTTCTGAACAGTTCCTGAAAAAGAGGAAATTGATGGGGAACACACATGAAAACAGAATGTATCTACGTTGATGAAAACCGCCGGGAGCGGATCCTGTACATTGACGAGCTCGTCACGATCGAGTACGACCATGATGAAATACACTATATGAACAACGACTCGCGCCTGTTTCGCGAGATCCGCAGGGCAAGCCGCGAGCGGCGGCTGTTCTGCACCTGCGGCTGCCGGAGCAATCTGCAGCTCGTCGCGGGGGACAGATCCATCACCACACGAAGGTTTTTCAGGAACTATACGGACTTTGCAAACGCAAACTGCTGCTACGATGAGAGTCCTCTGACCCAGCGGTCAAAGATCCTGCTGCGCGCATGGCTGAACCGTACCCTGCGCAGGGATCTGTTGAGCGATATCCCGATCGCGGAGATCGACAAGGGAAACCGCAGATACGAGCTGACCTACTACGCGCAGGAATGCGACTTTGGGCTGGTCTACGCAAACGAGGCAAAAAATATCCCTTTTGAAAAGATACAGGAGTTGGACGAGTACCGGGAAATGCACCTCCTCTATATCTCGGATATCCACAACCTGCTCCAGGGCGGCCAGCTCCCCGTACACCAGATCGACATGCAGGACAAGCAGGGGTACTGTCTGTTCTTAAAGATCGCCGATCCCGAGAAGGAGGAATACCTGCTCTCCGATGCCACGCTGGTATGCACGTACTATATCCGGGAATATATAGATCACGGCATCTGGATCGGACTGCCCGTTCTCGAGGACGGCATCACCGCATTTTCCATATCCCCGCAGGGCGCGCTCTGCTACAAGGACGAACCTGTAAACACCTTTACGGCTGCCGTAAAAGAACAGTATGTCACCCGGCTCCGTGCGCGTTTACAGCAGGAAACCCGGCACGAGACCGCAAACTCCGCCGCCATCTCCCCGCCAGGTCAGTCCGGGTACAATGACGCTGCCGGATCGCACCGCACAGACTCCGCTGCAGAACAGCCAGCCGCTGACTGCCGCGGTCGGAATGCATTAAAATCGACGGTCAAGCGCATCATCGAAAAAAGACTTGAAAAATACAGCGATATCGTATTTGAGGTCGATACCGGCTGGCTCGAGGAGACTATGATCGACAACAACCGCTGTATCGTCCTTGATCTGGACGGCATCGATGCCCAAAATGCCGGGATCTTGTCGCAGATGCAGCTCTACACCGGCGCCCGCAAATCCATCACACGGATCGGGCAGCGGATCATATTTGCCGGATATGACTGAGGAGATCCTGTCACTGGCAGTTTTCAGACAGTCCCCATCCGGACAGAAATTAGAATCGTGAACTGCCTGCTTCGCACCATTGTGTCGTCGAAATTTTGTCTGGAACAGACACGATCCATGCAGTCCACAACGCTAATACTGTCGAGTACTATCAAAAAATGATTGTATAAAAGCAGCTCGCAAGCGTCTTTTATACAATCATTTCGTCTTTTATTACAAATCTCCAGTTTTCGTAAAAGTCTCTATTTGTAGACCAGCGCGTACGCGTGGAACTTATCCGTCTCGATCGTGATCGTCTTTGGATCGCTGTCCAGATCCTCATAGACAATCGGGAGACCGCCCTTGGTGACGCAGATCATCTTATACTCCCTGTCTTTTTTGTAAATAGCGGATGGGATCTTTATCGTAATCTGTACTTTCTGATCTGTGCTGTAGGTGGTATCAGAGATCGCGTATATGTTATACGTCCTCCCTATCGTGTAATCTTCAAGAACTGCCTCAAAGGCTTGAAAACACATAGGTCCCTGCATAGCATTCTCCACATCGACCTGATAGACATTCTCCTCTGGCAGAGTATACTGAACAACTTCTTTCCCGACACAGGCATACCGCTTGATCTCATCGGGTGTAGTCGGCTTCCATGTTTCCACAGCCGCCTTTACATCCGAACTATTATCATCGGAGCTGCTGTCATTTGGTTTGTTTTCACCTGGTTTATCCTCTCCCGGTTTGCTTTCATCTGACGAATCTCCCGGTTTGTTCTCAGAACCGTCGCCAGTGTTGTTATCATTGTCGTCTTCCTCACCGGGATCAGGATCCGTGGTCGGAACATAGTTATAATGTATTGTCGCATTTGACACTACCGATACTGTACTATCACCCTGCAGGTTTATTCTTTTCCACTGCGCTTCATCACCAGTAAAATATATGTTTTTCAGAGGACATGCTGAAAACGCACCGATTGCTATCGTCGTTACACTGTCCGGGATCACGATAGCGGACATAGCGGAACAGGAAGCAAATGCTGACATTCCGATACTTTCTGCCCCCTTTGGAATTTCCACTCTGGCAAGCAGCAGGCAGTTCTGGAACATTCCATCGGCAATACGGTCTACACTTGAGGGCAGCTTTACACTCATCAGATTGCGGCATCGTGTAAACATATTGTCCCCCATACTTACCTGTTTACTACCAGGTGCAAACGTCGCAGATGTCATTTCAAAACAGTCAAAAAACGCGCCTGCCCCTACCTCCCCTACGCTGGCAGGCAAAGAGATGGAAGCAAGACTTGTACAAGCTCGGAACGCATTTTGACCGATTGATTCCACCCCGTTGGAAATAGTCACTGTTCCCAGACTTTGACATTGCTGGAACGCACTGTCACTGATGGTCTTTACACTGGACGGAATCTTCACGGATATGATATCGGACTCACGAAAAGCACTGTTTCCAATGTTCTGCACACTTGAGGGAATCTCTACACTCAGAAGCTCGCACTTCCAAAAAGCGCAGGAACCGATACTGGTAACGCCATTTTGGATCACGACCTTGCGGATCTTTTTCCCACTCCACGGCTGATCTCCTACACTACTGTAGTCCGGCATAGCTCCGTTACCCGAGATTGTCAGTGTCCCTGCATTTGTCAGCTTCCAGGAAAGCCCTCCCTCAAGCGGACCTTGAGCAACTATTTTGTTTGCCTCCGGATCATCCGGCACAATATACCCCTCAGGGTAGCGAGTAATGTAATGACTGGTGTCCTTCATCACTTCATCCTTAGAGATCTTCCGTTCCCAATGGACAGTTCCATTGTAGTTTCCTTCAGCAACCACCACACCTGCATCGCTCACTTCAAGCACGATCACGGTATGGGCATCTTCTCTTACCCGCAGGATGTCACCCACTTTTATATCCTCAAATGTGAACGCACCCTGAGCGTACTTCCTTGCTTTCAGTTCTCCAAATGACGCATCGCTGAGCGTAAAGGCGAAAGCTACACACCCTACAGCACTGATGTTCACCCCGTCAAGGGTTCCACCATGCCACTGATAAAGATTAGCGTCTGAATACGGAACATCGTTTGTCCACTCTCTTCCCTCCTTGTAGTCCTCCCACCCCTTCAGCGCGATCATTGCATCATAAACTTTCGCCGGAGTAAGGGTATCAATATCAACGTCTGGTATGTCCGGTTTTGCCACAGATCTTCCCTTGCGGACAGTGTCCGATTCATCACTTATCTCTGTTTCTTCCAGCTGCTCTGCGATTACTTCCATATCAGTCTTCCCCGGCTGCTCTGTGGTCTCCTCCGCATCTGTTTCCTCCGGCTGCCCTGTCGTCTCCTCTGTATCGTTCTCCCCTGGCTGCCCTGTCGTCTCTCCCTTTCCGGCTTCCTCACTGCTTTCCGGTTCCTCTGTGCTCTCTTCCGTTCCGCTATCCTCACTGACTTCCGGTTCCTCTGTGCTCTCTTCCGTTCCGGTTTCCTCACTGCCTTCCGGTTCCTCTGTGCCCTCTTCCGTTCCGGTTTCCTCACTGCCTTCCGGCCGCTGTGTCGTCTCTCCTGTTCCGGCTTCCTCACCGCTTTCCGGTTCCTTTGTGCTCTCCCCCGTTCCGGCTTCCTCTGTCTGCCCTGGGTTTTTCTGCGGAGTAGAATCCACTTCATCACCGGTTTCCGATCCCTCTGCAGATCCTTCCGTATGAACTTCCTGCTGCGAAGTGTTTTCCTGCCCTGCATAAACCACTGACTGGGAAGAAATGCATAAACACATCGCTAAAATTACTGCAACAATACGTCGTTTCAATTTCTAACCTCCTAGTATAATAATGATATAACTACAAGAGCTATAGTTAATAAGTTACAAAGCCAAGTCAGATAGATAGCTGAAGGGGAATAGTCCTTCTACCATCAGATGCTGTCAATAAAATTTTTATTATGCCCGAAGTTTCCTTAATACACCTGACAAAATATATAAGTATAATCACTGAGGCAGGATCATTGACGTTCCCTCCTTGGGAACCTGCAGAGCCTCTGCTGGCGAAACCTCTTAGAAAGTCTGTCAGTCCATTCGGTGATGCTTTATGTTTTGGCTGGTTGGGAAACCCTAGACTATACCTGTATAAGCCGCCAGGTTGTGTATCCGCCTTCTGGAAATGGATGCCTGCCAGAAAGGATTTGTGTTCACTAACTGATAGTGCCTTAATTCACCTGAATACATGGGATCTATGACCAGACCTCTCCCTGTCTTTCATGTTACTGCGCTTCTTTTTTCCTTTTTCCTCTTGCTATGATCAATGCCGAGATCAGAACAGCCAACGAAATGGTCACAAAAAACGAATCGACCCCCAGTTTATTAGGCTGGTGTATCACGATGAAAGTGTAAAAGGAAAAACAGAGTAAATGCAGCAGATATATGTATTTACTCAGTCTCCTCATGATAAAATAACAGGGGTGATCAGGCAGTTTTATATTGAGTATGAGTGTGAAGAGCATCACTGATGAAAAAATTGTACCCAGCTCCTGCGACACAGTGTATCTTAGTAAAATCCCCGCCGCAATGCCAGCCACGCCGACCAGCGGACGGCACACTCGATGCTCCCTGATGAAAATTCCAACACCCATATACAACATTCCCCTAAATACGCCGCCATTGTTAAAAACATAGTCAAACATTTTACCGGCAGCTGCCAGTACTCCGCCGGCACCATCGCTCTGTCTAATCCACGCAAACAGCAGATATATCACATAACAACAGATCCCTGCAATTAGAATGTGCCGCGTACCCTTTCCTCTATGGATCAATATCCACATCACCAGCAGCGCATAGATCATCGCCAGAAGATACCACAAATGATATGAATTGTACAGCTTGCCGATAAAGAAAAAATATTTTACATACGACAGTATGCACTGCACGATACTATTTCCAGAGACTACATACCCATAGATCGTCAATGGCAAACTCAGCAACGTCCAAAGTGTATACAGGCTGAATGTAGAAACCAGCATCTTACAGATATATCGCTCGCGCTGCTGACAGGTCTCTCCCCACCCCAATGCCAGGAAATATCCTGACGCCATGAAAAAGAACGGCACTGTCATATCCGCTATGATCATGACGATTGTGTTAACTAGAATACTTTTGCAGTCAACAAAGGGATTTGTATGAAATGCAACTACCACGATCGCCAGCAAAAATTTAAACAGATCGATCGAATTAAACTTCTCTTTCACCTCATCCCCCTCCGTCTACTCTCCTTGAAGCAATTTATGTCTATGATTATACCACTTTTACAATCCAATATCTACCATAAAAAATTCAAATATTTCCCGGAAATTATCTTCTTCGGATCCCGCTCGTCTACTCCACCGCCACACTGCTGTTCACACCGTCCCTTCCGCGGCTCTTGGTGACGATGATCTTGCGGTCGATCTGCTCCTTGAGTTCGGAGACATGGGAGATCACGCCGACTAAGCGGCTGCCCTCAGTCAGCTGCACCAGCGCCTTCATCGCATGCCCGAGCGCCTCCTCGTCAAGCGATCCAAAGCCCTCATCCACAAACATGGAATCCATCTGGATCCCGCCGGCATAAGATTGGATCTCATCCGACAGCCCCAGGGCGAGCGAGAGCGACGCCTCGAAAGTCTCACCGCCCGACAGTGTCTTCACACTGCGCTCGGTCGCATTGTAATGATCGATCACACAGAGCTCCAAACCAGCCTTTTCCCTGCGGTTTTCACTGTCCACCTCGCGCTTGAGCTCATACTGCCCGCTGCTCATTGTCATCAGCCGCAGGTTTGCCCGCCGCAGAATGCGGTCAAAATATGTCATCTGTATATAGGTCTCGAGCTCCACCTTCTGCTTGCCGCTCAAAGTGCCGTTTGCCGTGTCAGACAACGCCTTCATCCAGATATATTTCTTTTCGACCGCCAGGATATCCTCCTGCTTTGCCGTCACCTTCTCAAAAATATCGCGGTTGGCAGAAACAGCATTTTTCCGCCGGTCACGCTGTTCGTTCCGCTCCCTTTTGTCCTGCTGCCATTTCTCCCGCCGCGCAAGCACATCCTCCTCCTGTTGACCCGCCGCATCCCCGGCAGCGTCAATCTGCTTTTTCAGCGTCTCAACCGCCGCCGTCAGATGCCCGCTGCGGTCTCTGCACACCTCATACTGTTCCCTTGCTGTCTGTAGGGCTGTTTCCAGCGCCTGCACACGTTCGATCAATGACTGGATCCGCTGCTCGACTGCCTCCTTTGACTCTGTTCCAAGCTGTTCCTGCAGGCTGGCGATCTCCCTTGTCCTGGCATCGCCCTCCGCTTTCTGCTTTGTCAGGAAAACCTCCGCTTTCTGCATATCATGAACAAGTGTTTTTATTTCATTTTCCGTCTGTGGGATCTTCTGTTCCAGATGCTCTTTTGCCAGAAGCTTCTCCCTGTTCTGAACCAGCTCTTCTGAAAGCGTACACAGCTGATCTTCCAGCTGCTGCGCGATGCGGCTTGCCGTATCGCGCAGTGTCTCCTCCGGCATCTCTGAAGATTGCAGATCCGTGCCGCCTAGCTGCGGATCCTGCTCGCAGAGGCACGCAAAAAGCTGCCCTGCCTTCTCGCTCCTCAGACTTTTGATTCCCTCCAGCTCCTTCTCCAACCGGTCGATCCCTGCGCTGCCTGTCGACAACAGCTGCTCTGCCTGTCTGTGCTCCGTCTCGAGCTGTCTGCGGGATTCGATCGACTTTCTCAGTGCTCCGGCACCTTTGGACAGCTTTATCCCACAGTCTCTTATGGCGGAAAGCATGGACTGCAGCGTCTGATGTTTTGTTTCTTCTGACTTTGCTTCCTTCGCATATTCTACATGCAGCTCCTTGATCTGCCCAATGTGGCATTGTACTTCCCCGCACAGTCTTTTGGCTTTCTCCAGCTCACTTGATATCTGTCTCAGCAGTGTCTGATCCTGACCAGTACACTCTGCCTGCTGTGTTACCTGTGCGCTGATCTGTTCCTGCAGCTGCTTCCTCTCCTCCTCACAGCGCTCTGCCTCACTGCCGAGCTGTTCCTGTCTCTTTTTGTCTGCAGCTGCCTGTCTTAACTGTGCCTCACACTCTCCCAGTCTTCCTTGCAGATATTCTCTCATCGCCTTTTCTTCCCCGCCCACGGTGTCAGGGAATTGCAGCTCTGTGAGCATCTTCTCCCACTGGCAGTGTTTCTCGTCCAGCTTGCCCTGCGATGCCGCATACGCTTGATTCTCCTGCTGCAGCTGTGCATTTAACTGCTTCTGTGTGGATTCTCCCTCCTGGATCAGTTTGTCCAGCTCCTCCTTTCGGGTCTGGTCCTTTTCTGTATTTATCACAGCTGTCGCAAGTTCCTTTTGCTTTTCTCCAAACTGACGTTCTTTCTCTGAAAGCTTTTCCTGCAGTTTGCATATATTGATACCACTGTTTTCTTCTGACGCCGCTTTTGTCCCATCCCCCCGGACAGTCCCATCATCACTCTCCAAGCATGGTGAGCTCAGCGCATACGATTCGCCCAAAACACGTTCCGCCAGCGCTAAGACCGCCTCTTTCTGCTCTGCCAACCGCGTTTTTAAATGTCCTGCCGAAACGCTCAGCCCCTCCGCTTTCTTCTCCGCCTCGGTGAGCTGTGCTTTCTTCCGATCGACTTGCGCCTTCTCCGGCGCAGCTTGAGGCATCTGCGCCAGATCTGGGTGATGCGTATTGCCGCAGACAGGACAGCGTGCTCCCTCTTTTAATGCGCGCGCAAGCATTCCGGCCTGCGCGTCCAGAAAGCGCTGCTCCATATCCCTGTAATCTGCGCTGATCCGCTCCTTCTCATCCGATGCCTGGCGGTACGCATCCTGTGTTGTGCGCAGTTCACTATCTTGTTGTTTCAAAAGCCGGATCTCATCTGACAGTTTCGCACAATCCTGTTTCTGCTTATCCAGATCAGCCTGTTCCTGTCCGAGCTTCAGCCTGCGGGTATCCGCATCTTTGACACGCTCCCACGCATCCCGCCAGAGTATTTGCTGCTTCTGATGCGCCTGTTCCCGCTCCTGTGCTTTCTGATACGCTGCTTTACATTCTGCCGCCGCCCGTTCAAGTGCACGCAGACTGTCCCTCTGCCCCTCAAATACGGCGAGCTGCTCCCTTGCCAGATCGGTCTCATGCTGCCACTTTAGCTGCGTCTCCCCTGCATTTTTCAGATGCGCAAGCGCATCCATTCGCTGCGTCTGCACCTCACAGAGTGACTCTTCCTCCCTCTGCAGTCTCTCGATGGTATCTGCAATATGCCGCATTCGTTTTTGGTTCTCCAGCTGCTGTGCCTGCACCTGCTGCAGCGATCTCTCCTGCTCCGAGAGCCTTTCCTGCAGATCCTCTGTCACAGCAAGCATTGTCTCCCTGTCTGCCAGCTGCGCGATCTGTTCCTGCAGCTGTGCGGTCTTAGCCGCAAGCGCCGTTGTCTGTTCCTGCTGTCTTGTGATGTCCTGCTCCATCTCCTGCTGACGCGCCCTCTCCCGCTCCCAGCCGCTTTGCTGCTCATGCAGGCGTTTCATCTGCAGCAGCAGCCTGTCCTTATTGCTTTCCAGGCGCGCTTTCTCCTCGCCTGCGAAGGAGAGTCCCTTCAACGCCTCCGAATCCGCCTGTAACGATGCCTCAGACACATGCCAGCGCTCCTCCAGTCCCTGCTTATGTATTGTCTCCTGGCTGATCGTCTTTTGGATCGCGGCAAGCGCTTCCTGCTCCTGCTGCAGTTTGTCGAACAGTGCAATATTTTTCTGCTGTTCCTTGATCACAAGTGCAAGCTGCCCGACCTCCTCTGCATCCTGCTGTGCCTCGCGGTACCGCTCAGTTGCCTGCTGCATCTGCGGTTCGAGCTGTGCCAGCAATTCCTGGTTCCTGGTCAGCTCCTCCTGCTGCTGCCGGATCTTATGGATATTTCCAATCAGCTGGTTTTCCTTTTCGATCTGCTTATCCAGCTCCTCGATCTGCCCGTCAAGCGCATTCAGCACCGCCTCATCCTCCATGCAGAGCTGCCCTAGCACCTCCAGTCCTTCGCCGACTCTGCCGTCGAATTTTTCTTTGTGAAGCCTGCGCATTTTCTCCGCAGTGGGTGTGTCCTGCGTGCACACGATGCTTTCCATATACTGGCTGATACTCCGTTTGAGCTCACTGTATTCCACCCACTGCGCCTTTACCGCGTCCTTGAGTCTGTTTTGCAGTGTCTGAAACACCCCTGTCTTAAAGATCTGGCGGAATATATTTCCCCGCTCCTCCGTGCCCGCCAGCAGAAGCTTCTGAAAATCTCCCTGCGCGATCATCGCGATCTGCGTAAACTGCCTCCGGTCCAGACCGATCAGTTCCGTCACCGCCTTTGTCACCTCTTTCGATTTTGTGACCGGCATCCTGTCATCGGGATAAACCAGTTCTGCCTCCGCCTTCTGCGTCGTGTATCCCGTCCCTCTTCCCTTGGGACGCTGATACTCCGGATTCCGCTTTACCTGATAGCGTTTCCCCCGGTAATCAAATGTAAACAGGACAAATGTCGGCACATCATCTTTTGCATATTTGCTGCGAAACATGTCTGCTTTGCGCACATCTCCGCTCGCCTCCCCATACAGGGCAAACACGATCGCGTCAAAAATCGTCGTTTTCCCTGCGCCGGTCTCTCCGGTGATCAGGTACAGCCCCTGTCCGCCCAGGCGCTCAAAATCGATCTCTGTATTTCCCGCATACGGTCCAAACGCACTTATGATCAGCTTTATCGGTTTCATTTACGCTGATCCCCCTTTCGTATATCTCATTTGCATTCCTCGATCAGTTGCGCGACGAGCGCTGTCTGCTCATCGCTCATCGGCTGATTATTCTGCAGCTCATAAAATTCCGCGAACAATTCCAGTTCTGACTTCTGCTCGATCTCCTCGGCGCGCTCTATGAAACGGTTCTGTTTCGTCCGGCTGTTGTCATACTCCAGCCGCATCAGATTAGGATAAATGATGCGCAGCTTCTGCAGACCGTCGGGGATGTCCTCCTCGTCGGTCAGCGTGATCTGCACATAGTCCTCCGTGTCCATATTCTGGTAAAAATCGCGCGCCGTCACTTCCAGATAGGTTCCGCGGATCCTGCGCAGATCATGCAGCGGGACCAGCGGCACTGTGGAGATCCCAACCTGCCCCTTCCCGCCAAGCTCCACCACGGTGACTGACTTTTCCTGTTCCGCCTCCGAAAAGGAGTATTTTAACGGGGTCCCGCAGTAGCGCACTGTCTCCCGCTTCATGTACTGCGGGCTGTGGATATGCCCCAATGCCACATAGTCAAACGCATCAAAAATATCCGCATCGACATTGTCGAGACCACCGACTGACACCTCCTCCGAATCGCATCTGCCGGCGCCAGTCACAAACTGATGTGCGATCAGGATATTGCGCTTACTGCGATCGACGTTCATGCGCTCCACAGCCAGAGCCACCGCGTCCTGGTAGCTCTCCGGCAGCGTTTTTCCGTCCAGATCCGGTATCCCCTCCAGGGCATGGCGCACTGCCGCCGGCTTGATGAACGGCAGCAGATAAATGCACAGCTCCCCGTAGGGATCCTGCACTGAAACCATAACCGGATCCCCCTGATAGACAGGTGACACAAACACTCCCCTGCCGCTCATAAGCTGTGCTCCAAACGCAATCCTCTCCGCAGAATCATGATTGCCGCTGACAGCGTAAACCTTTTTTCCATGGTCCGCAAGCTCTGTCAGAAACCAGTCGAACACCCCGACCGCCTCCGCGGAAGGCACCGGCTTATCATAGATATCGCCCGCGATCATAACGCCGTCCGCCTGCTCTTCGTCCGCAATGGCAAGGATCCGCCGCAAGATGTATTTTTGATCCTCGATCATCGAAAACTCATTTACCCGTTTTCCGATGTGAAGATCAGATATATGTAATAATTTCATGGTATCTTATTCCCTTCTCCGCTTGTGTATGGCATTTAGACCACACAGGTCAATCCCTGTTAACATGAGGAACTGACCTGCGATCTATGTTTTCTCACATATGCTATTTTACAGGATTTATCTCTTTTACACAACTATTTATTCCCACTTGAACAGCACAAATCCGCCGATGGCGATCAGCGCACCGATGACTTTCTGCCAGCGAAACGGCTGTTTATCCACGCCAAACAGCCCGAAAAGCTCTATCAGATACGCAACGATCAGCTGTGCGATGACAATGAGCATCACCGCCTTTGCAGGTCCCAACGCGTCCATACTCTTGATGACTGTCAGCGTGATAAATGCCCCGATGGCACCGCCGAGCAGAACGTATTTGGGTTCCACGGCGATCACTTCGCGAAAAGAGGTCCTGTCCGCAACCAGCCATGCCGCGATGCACACCAGAAATGCCGTGAACTGAACAAACGCATTTGCCGCCCACATGCTCGACGCCTCCGTCACCTTCGTGTTAAACACCCCCTGCACACTCATCAATGCCCCCGATATCAGCGCAATCAAAAATCCAACCATAATCGTAAACCTCCGTTTCTATCCGGACAGCAGTTGTGACGATCCAGCGCATCGCCGCAGCATCGCACTGACGTTCTGAACTGTTGTCACCAGTTTACAATTATAATTGGATTATTCAAGAAAATTATTCTCAAAGTTGTAAAAAATCTGCGCTGTATTACTCTGATGGTCCCTGCGGTTCGGGCGTGACATCCAGCTCCCCTGTGCCCTCCTCATACTCGACAGCCGGCAGCAGCTCTACTTGTGGATCTTCAATAGGCTGTTCCGACACAGGCTCCCCGGCAAGCTGCGTCATGATCTGCTCGGAAAGCTGTCTCAGCTGCGTATTCGCATCCTCCCCGCCCCAGACTTTTGCAAAGCAGATCTCAAGCTCCACCCAGAAGTTTCCAGTTTCCAGCATCTTCGGAATCGGAACGGATTCCTTATAATTTTCCATAAAGGCAGCCTCATGCTCATTTTCGTAGGTATCCTGAATCACCGATGAGAGTTTCCCTGTCATACTGTACAGATCGGAATTTGCATTCCTGATCAGATATTCCATCAGCCGCCCCGCTGACTCCTTGTGCTCCGAATACCCGTTGATGACAAGCGCATTGGTCACTGACATCCCCCTGGTCGTAAGCTCCTGATTGATGTCCGGGAGCTTTGCGATCCCGTATTCATAGACAAACTCACCGTTTTTCGCAGCCTCGTCCAGTCTTCTGATACAGTCGCTTGTCGCGATCGTATAGATGGTCCTTCCCTCCTGAAACTCCTGCATGATCGCATCGTAATTCGTTTCTTTTGGATCAATGGAAAAGAACTGGTTCATCTCCTGATACACCTTCAGGCTGGATACCGATTCTGTATTGTAGATGTCGATCAGGGATTTATCATCCCCTGCCGCTCCGCCCACCGATATATAATTTCCTATAAAAAAGTAATTATAGAATATATCCGATACATCCCATCGGAAGAAATACTCTACATTTTCCGGCGTCGAATATTGGTCTGCATAGGTCAGAATATCCACGATCGACGTGGGGATCAGCTGCTGCGCCGTGACAGTCTGGGCTGCCTGTGCCTCACCGGACTGTTCTTCACCAGTATCTTCTCCCTCGACGCTGTTTGCCTCGTCCGCGATCTGCTGCAGATAGGTCTTATTATACAGCAGTGCACTCGTTTCATAGTACATCGGACAAGCCACATACTTTCCATCATACTGCACTGCATTGCGCGCTGGCTGCGAAAACAGCTGCTCCTCATAAACAGGCGCCGTATCCGGCAGCTGTGTCGCAAGTCCAGCCAGATATGCTTTCTCCAGAGAATCATTGCTCAGGATATAGAGATCCGGTGTATCGATCTCCTCATCCAGGCTCGCCGCATTGACCGCCTCAAGATACTCGAGTCCTGATACCAGCCTCACATCCACCCGGATGTCCGTGCTCTCGTAAAACTCTAATGCCTTACTGTTCAGATAAGCCGTCAATGCGTCATCTGTATACCATAGACGGATCGTCTCTTTCCGGTTTCCAAACTCCGAAAATGAATCTCCTTCCGCACCGCGCTTCACATGATAGAAAAATGCCGCACCTGACAAAACAGCCGCCACTGTAAGTACAACTGCACCCCATAACAGCCTCTTTTTTATTCTACTGTGTCTCATTTAATATCCTCATAAAATCACTGCATATTATCTGCTGCATCCATCTCCGAAAAGCATTCGTCCAAGATCGCTGCCATGTCATCCACATCCTGCTTTGATGCGATCAGCGGCGGAATAAACCGGATAACAGTTGTCCCCGCATTGATCAGCAAAAGCCCCTTCTCGACCGCCCTGTTGATGATCTCCCCCACAGGTCCGCCGCACTCTAGCCCCTGCATCAGACCGACACCCCTGTGCGCCTTGATACAGTCATACTTTGCCGCCAGCGCATCGAGCTTCTCGTACAAGTATGCCCCTGTCTCGCTGACATTGCTCAGTATATCCTGCTCCTCAAAAAGATCGATCACCTTTGACACCGCCGCACACGCGAGCGGATTTCCGCCGTAGGTCGTCCCGTGGTCGCCGCTCGTCAGGGAGTGCTGTGCCACCCGCTCTGTCATCATAAACGCCCCGACAGGAATGCCGCAGCCGACCGCCTTGGCACTCGTCATGATATCCGGCTTGATGCCATAGCGCTGCCATGCGTACATCGTTCCCGTCCGTCCCATGCCGCACTGGATCTCGTCCAATATCAGCAGGATATCCCTCTCGTCACAGAGCGCCCTGACCTGGCTCAAGAACGCCTCCGTCGCCGGGTAAATGCCGCCCTCCCCCTGTACGGTCTCAAAGATGACCGCACAGGTTTTGTCCGTCACCTGCGCCCTGACACTCTCAAAATCGTTAAAATCAGCGAACCTGACGTTACCGATCATCGGCTCGAACGCCTCCCTGTAGTGCGGATTCCCCGTGACAGAGAGCGCCCCGAACGTCCTGCCGTGGAAGGAGTGGTTCATGGCGATGATCTCGTGGTCTGTATGCCCGTCGCGCAAAAATGCATATTTCCTCGCAGCCTTCAAGGCTCCCTCGACCGCCTCCGCGCCGCTGTTTGTAAAAAAGACTCTGTCCATGCCCGAGATCTTTTTGAGCTTCTTCGCCGCCTCGACCGCAGGGATATTGTAATAATAGTTTGATGTGTGGATCACCTTGTCGATCTGCGCTTTCAGCGCGTCATTGTACGCCCTGTTATTGTACCCGAGTGCGAACACCGCGATCCCCGCCACGAAATCGAGGTATTTTTTCCCCTCGATATCGTACAGGTACATGCCGTCGCCCCTGTCCCACACGATCTGATAGCGGTTGTAGGTGTGAAGCAGCGCGGACTCGGCTTCCTCAATATATTCCTTCATATTCATAATCTGATCTCCATTTACCCTGTACTATCTCTCCACTGCATCACTCTTCGTGCAGCCCGTTCCTTTGAACGCCATCCGAACAGAACGCGCTACACTTCCCCGTCCATGTTCTCCAGATCCTCGTCCTTGACGATCGCCGTACCGATACCGTTTCTGGTGAAGATCTCCAGAAGCAGGCAGTGCGGGATCCGTCCGTCGAGGATATGCACGCGGTTGACGCCGTTCTTGATCGCGCTGGTGCAGTTGCCGAGCTTCGGGAGCATGCCGCCGCCGATAAAGCCGTCCTCGATGAGCTGTTCCGCCTGCGACGCCGAGATCCTTGAGATGAAGGACGACTTGTCGTTGATATCCTTGTACAGCCCCTCGATATCCGTCAGAAATGCCAGCTTCTCCGCGCCGACCGCCTTCGCGATGGCACACGCCGCGTCGTCCGCGTTGATATTATACGTCTGAAACTTGTCGTCGAGACCGATCGGCGCAACGATCGGCAGGAAATCCTTCTCGATCAGGTCAAACAGCACCTTGGGATCGACCTCGCGGATATTCCCCACAAAGCCGATGTCCTGCCCGTCCGCGTACTTTCTGTCCACCTTCAGCAGGCCGCCGTCCTTCCCGCTGACACCGACCGCCTTCACGCCGAGCTCCTGCACCATCGTCACAAGGCTCTTGTTGACCTTGCCAAGCACCATCTCCGCGATCTCCATGGTCGCATCATCGGTGACGCGCAGACCGTTCACAAATCTTGCCTCCATGCCGACCTTCTCCACCCAGCGGCTGATCTCCCTGCCGCCGCCGTGCACGATGATCGGCTTAAATCCCACGAGCTTCAAGAGCGTCACGTCCTTGATGACATTCCGCTGCAGCTCCTCGTTGCTCATGGCACTTCCGCCGTATTTCACGACGATATACTTCCTGTTGAATTTCTGTATGTAGGGAAGCGCCTCGATCAGCACCTCCGCCTTTGACAGAACCTTGTTCATATCCAGTTCGTTCATTTTATATCCATATTCCTTTCCGATTTTATTCGCACCAATGCAGGTCTACACCTTACTCTGCAAGGCTGCCAAACCTGTCAATCAAACCGTTGATTTCATTCAGATCGATCCGCAGATTCCCATCATACAGATTCATACCGACATCTCCCTGCAGCGGATAGAGTCGCGGGATCCCCTCCTCCTCTCCGATATATACGATCAACAGCCTTTTTTCCGGATCGATCACCCAGTATTCCTTTACACCTGCTTCCATGTATTTGGTCAGCTTCACTGTCATATCCTTTTTTCTCGTGGAGCCGGATATGATCTCCAGCACGAAGTCGGGCGCCCCACAGATCCCAAAACGCCTCAGCCTGTCCTGTTTGCACAAGATGAACACGTCAGGCTGCACCATCGTCCGGTCATCACAGTCCAGCTGTACATCGGCAGGCGCGATAAAGGGTATGCAATCACCTTTATTTTTTTCGATAAATGCCAGGATCCTGGCATACACCATACCCGCGATCATCTGATGCAGCGGCGATGGCGATGCCATATCATAAATCACACCATCGATCAACTCGGCACGCCTGTCCTCAGGCATATTGTGATAGTCCTCCAACGTATATTCTCCCTGACGCTTTTTGCCTTGCGATGTGCTGTAATAAGACTGTGCCTCGGCAACCATGTTGGGACTGATACCGTCTAAATGATACGTACATGCATCCTGAAACAGTGCGTTTTCCAATGCCGCCAAATCAGCTTCCATCGTGTCGGTGGTGTTACCCGCCAGAAACTTCCGGAGCGTTTCCACAGGGATCCCACTGTATTCGGAAAGTTTCGAAACACTGTAGCCCTTCTCAGCCTTTATCCTCAGAATCTCTGCCAATGTAATACTCATACCTCTCCCTCCCGTGCAAACATCACCTGCCAATAGCCTTCTATCAGGCACTGTTCTTCACCGTTATTCAGGCAGCACCCTACTACGAACGGTAGTCCGCGTTGATCTTCACATAGTCATACGTCAGATCACAGCCCCACGCCGTCGCTGTCTCTGTGCCCATCTTCATGTCGACGAGCACCGTGACTTCCGGCTCCGACAGAATTTTCGTCGCCTGCTCCTCGCTGTAGTCCGTCGCCGCGCCGCCCTTATAGATCAGCATTTTGCCAGCCCTGCTCTCAAAGAAAAGCTCCACCTTCTCCGGGTCAAACTTCACGCCGGAATAGCCAAGTGCGCACAGAAATCTGCCGAAATTCGCATCATGACCGTAGATCGCAGCCTTGCACAGACTCGAGCCGATCACCGACTTTGCCAATGTGCGCGCCTCCTGCTTCGTCGCCGCGTTGACCACCGTCGTCTCGAACAAAGCTGTCGCGCCCTCGCCGTCCCCTGCCATCTTTCTCGCCAGGCAGGTGTTCACATAGTCGAGTGCCTCGCAGAAACTGTCGTACGCCGCGCTCTTCTCGGTGATCTCGGTATTTCCCGCCAGGGCGTTTGCAAGTATCAGACACGTATCGTTCGTCGACGTGTCACCGTCGACGGATATCATGTTGTAGGTATCAACGATGCTGCTGCTCAATGCCTCTTGCAGAAGTTCCTTGCTGATCGCCGCGTCCGTCGTGATGTAGGCGAGCATCGTACACATGTTTGGATGAATCATGCCGGAACCCTTGCACATGCCGCCGATGGTCACTGTCTTGCCGTCAAGCTCAATGGTGACTGCGATCTCCTTGTTGACGGTATCGGTCGTCATGATCGCCCGGGAAGCTGTCGTTCCCGCCTCGACCGAGCTGTCCTTTGCCGCGACGAGCTTTCGGATCCCCTCGTTGATGCGTTCCATCGGAAGCTGCATGCCGATCACGCCCGTGGAGCCGACCAGCACTGCATCTTCGGAAATATCCAGCAGCGCCGACGCCGTGCGCGCCTCCTCGCGGCAGTAATCCATGCCCTGTTTACCCGTACAGGCATTCGCGATCCCGGCATTGACGATCACCGCCTGCGCACAGGGACTGTTCTTCACGATCTCCTGATCCCACAGGACGGGCGCCGCCTTCACCACATTCGTCGTGAACGTCCCCGCGACCCTGCACGGTGCACAGCTGTAGATCAGCGCCATGTCCATCCTGTCCTTATATTTAATGTTTGCCGCCGTGCCCGCTGCCTCAAACCCCTTTGGCGCTGTCACGCCGCCCTGTATCTGTCTCATTGTCTTTGCTTCCTTTCTTATATCTTTTATCTTATCTTTTATCTTACCTTTTCTAGCTTTTTCACTTTTAAACGACTTTTTCAATGAGCCAATATAACTCACCTGTTAAACGCCTCTATATTTTCACTGTTGAGCACAAAATCATAATAGTTCAGATCCTCGCGCTGTTTCCAGCCGACACTGTGCCAGAACGCATTCCCAACATCGTTTTGAGTAAATGCGATCAGGCTCACTTTGTTGATCTGTTCCGCTTTGAGCGCGTCCATGCAAAACACGACCATCGCCTTGCCGATGCCGCGCCTGCGGTATTCCGGGTTCACGCACACATGATACAGGCAGCCGCGCCTGCCGTCATGCCCGCACAGGATCGCGCCCACAACCTTTTTGTCCTCCACCGCGACCACACTTGTCGTCGGGTTCCGCCGCAGAAAGCGCGCGACGCCTTCCCGCGAATCGTCAATGCTCCTGATGGCAAATCCCCTGATTGTCATCCACAATGCGCGCACCTGGTCGTAATCCTCGACCGTCATCAACCTCACCATATCAAAATGCCATCCTCCCCTAAAAGACCTCTTACCATAATAATTTATTATAGGAAGAAATACAACTATTTTCACCAAAATAATCTAAATTCAGATAACAGTTCAGCCCTCGGCTTCCTGTTACAGGCATCAAGCCATACAGGATCCATCACAGCAATGGCGGAACACCCTCTTTGAATTTTTATTCATATATTAATGAATACTATTCATTCTTTTTTCTATATTTTACACTTTTATTTGAATATGTCAATCAAAAAATGTATATATTTACACTTGATTTATACATCCCAATGATGTATAGTAGCATATAGAAGTTGTTTCAGACAATATATTTATACAAAAAGGAGAACCTATTATGAAAGAAAAAGTAGTACTTGCCTATTCCGGTGGTCTCGACACCACCGCGATCATCCCCTGGTTGAAGGAGAATTTTGACTACGAGGTCATCTGTGTCTGCGTCGACTGCGGACAGGAGGAGGAGCTCGACGGACTCGAGGAGCGCGCAAAATCCTGCGGTGCGGAAAAGCTTTATATTGAAAATGTGATCGACGAATTCTGCGACGAGTACATCGTTCCCTGCGTGCAGGCAAACGCCGTCTATGAGAACAAATATCTGCTGGGCACTTCCATGGCAAGACCGCTCATCGCGAAGAAGCTTGTCGAGATCGCAAGGAAAGAGGGCGCGACTACCATCTGCCACGGTGCGACCGGAAAGGGCAACGACCAGATCCGTTTCGAGCTCGGCATCAAGGCGCTTGCTCCCGACATCAAGATCATCGCCGCATGGAGAAACGACAAGTGGACGATGGATTCCCGCGAGTCCGAGATCGAGTACTGCAAGGCGCACGGTATCCATCTTCCGTTCTCCGCAGACAGCTCCTACAGCCGCGACCGGAATATCTGGCACATCAGCCACGAGGGACTCGAGCTCGAGGATCCTGCAAACGAGCCAAACTATGACCATCTGCTCGTCCTTGGCACCACGCCGGAGAAAGCGCCGGACGAGGGCGAATACGTGACGATGACTTTCGAGAAGGGTGTTCCAAAGACCGTGAACGGCAGGGAAATGAAGGTTTCCGACATCATCAAAGAGCTGAACCGGCTCGGCGGCAAGCACGGTATCGGCATCGTCGATATCGTGGAGAACCGCGTTGTCGGCATGAAGTCGCGCGGTGTCTACGAGACGCCTGGCGGAACGATCCTGATGGAGGCACACCAGCAGCTCGAGGAGCTGATCCTCGACCGCGATACCTACACCTTGAAGAAGGAGATGGGCAACAAGCTTGCCGACACGGTGTACGAGGGGAAATGGTTCACACCCAAGCGCGAGGCGATCCAGGCGTTTATCGAGAAGACGCAGGAGTACGTGACAGGCGAGGTGAAGTTCAGGCTCTACAAGGGAAACATCATCAAGGCTGGCGAGACAAGCCCGTACTCGCTGTACAATGAAAGCATTGCCTCCTTCACGACAGGCGACCTCTACGACCACCATGACGCCGAGGGCTTTATCAACCTCTTCGGACTGTCCTGCAAGGTGCGCGCGATGAAGATGCAGGAAAATGAAAAGAAAAATTAGGGCAGAAACGATCTTCAAACATGGTTTAAACTGTAAGAGAACAATATGAACATACTTTATTTTGTCGCACTATATCTCACCGTGATCAATCTGACCGGATTCGCCGTGATGGGCATCGACAAGAGAAAGGCGGTCAGGCATCTCTGGCGCGTCCGGGAGTCCACGCTCTTTCTCATCGCCCTCCTCGGCGGAAGCGTCGGTTCGATCCTTGGCATGCGCATGTTCCGCCACAAGACCAGGCACTGGTACTTTGTGTACGGGATGCCTGCGATCCTGGTCCTGCAGATTTTGCTCGCGGTATTCATTTTGACGAGGGGATAGATCATCCCCTCAAAATGTTTCAACGCCCGATCACGGATATTTGCTGTATCATGACTGAGCGATTCACTGCATTCGTTTCACCCTGGCATGTTTCTGAAAAAAGGCTATCCCATAACAGCGGATCCGCGTATAACCGCAAAGCCCATCTGCATACTTCCTGTTGACGATCTGGCTGACAGCCGCGTCACAGTCCTGATCCATATCCTCTTCTTTCATGGACCTCTTTGCTTCTATGATCATTGCACGGCGGTTGTCATCATCCTTCAGGAGTATATCCGGTCTGCCAAGCCCCTTCTCCCTATTGGACTCTACCTCGTAACCCAATCCGACAAAGACACCTGCAAGAAAGGCATGGTAATAGTCCTCATGATAATCATTGTAACTGATCGTCCTCCATAACAGGTCTGAAATCACCTTGGAAGCCTCCTGTTCGTCACCGTTCCACAGCGCATCCATCATAGATTTCCGGGCACTGTTGTCTATCGTTTGCCGAAATAATTCCACAACAGTGTCCTCAAATATAGAAGCGATCTCTCTGTTTGGGATCCGCAGCCTGACTGTCTCTCCCTCCTCCTTTTCATCTGCTTTCGTGAGATATCCTGTCATCAGGAGCACACTCCACAGATGATCCTCCGAAGAATGCAGTGTGTCATAGGTGAGATCATCCGAAACTGTCTGTATGATCGTACCTTTGTTCATCAGGATCTCAAATTTACCTTTCACCTTGAAATCTGTTCTCTTTACAAATGTGAGCAGTACCCCATTGTGGCTAGTGTTTTTCCAGTAGTTCTTCGGTTTGGCATTTCGCCTCTTTTTCAGGGCAGAGAGATAATTCATCACATCCCACGGGCAGTACACAAAGCTATCGCCGAACACATAACCGTCATACCACTCTTTGATCATTTCCGCCTTGTCCTCCCTGTCAGCTGCCAAAAGCAGTTCTGTCACTTCATCCCCGGTAAAACCAAAGAATCCGGAAAAATCCGCATCCAGCACAGAATACGATGAAAAGTTATTCGTGCCTGTAAAAATGCTCTCTTTTGCTATGCGAAGACAGCCTGTGATCACGGCAAACTCAAGAAATTCGTTGTCCTTAAGCGCCGTTCCCATCAGTCCTCTGAGCACCGCAAGCATGGCGGAATAAAACGGATTCCCCACCGCGCTCATCTCATTCGCCCTGGCGATCGGCACGTCATATTCGTCAATCAGCAGGATCACCTTTCTGCCATAGACCGCATGCATCATCCGCATGATGATTTTCAGGGAACTTCTCACATCACTTTCCTTTGCAGTTTCAAACATAAGTTCTTTAAACACTTTGCGATCAGCCGCATTGACGCGCTCTTCTTTATATAAGGACTCCCATTCCTTACACACATCTGCCAGTCTCGTCTGAAGCATCTTGTATGCGCCCTCAAAAGTCTCAGCTTCCACATCCTTAAAGGAGATGAACAGGACCGGACATTGATTCATCCATTTCTCACAAAATGTTTTGTGTTTTGTTATCCGAAGCCCTTCAAAAATTTCCCTGCTGTCTTTCCTGATGCTGAAAAAATTCGACATCATGTTCATCATCAATGTCTTGCCAAATCTGCGCGGTCTGGTAAACAATGTAACTTTATTTTCTGTCTCCTCCACAAGCTCATATAGGATCTCTGTCTTGTCCACATAGTATTTACCCGATCTTCGCAGATCCGCAAAATCGGTTTCCCCAACACCCACTCGAAATGCCATAAAACAACCTCCCCACACCTTTTAACAGGCTCTCGGTGTCCCTTTGTTCAGAAGATCTTTCAAGCTGTGCACCACAATTCATGGGGCGCACGAGGAACGTACGCCGGTCAAATTCGTGTACATCTGACGAAAAATCATCCGCAAGAGCAAAAAGATTCCGAGATACCATTTGTATTATGCCAGCCACACATACAGCAGGATCAGCGCCGCCAGGAAACAGATATTTGCCACTGTAAAGAGCCGGATATACGCCCCCTTGCGGCTGCCTGCCTCCTTAGCCACATATTTATACGAGATCAGGCTCGCCATGGACGCGATCAGCGTCCCGAGTCCGCCCAGGTTCGTGCCGACGACCAGCCCTGCATAGTCGTCCGTGAACCCCGACAGGAGCAGCGCCGCCGGCACGTTGCTGATGATCTGGCTGGCAGCAATGGACGTATAGACCTCCCTGCCGGCGATCATGTCCTGCATGAATCCACAGAAAACAGGCAGTCTGCCCACATTCCCGATGAAGACAAAAAATCCCGCGAACGTGAGGAGCAGGGAATAATCAACCATCGCAAGCACCTGCCTGTCTGCCGCGAATACCACAAGGAACACCCCCACAAATACCGCCTGCCACGGCAGTATGCGCCCGACCGCCAGCAGACTCACAAGAAACAATATCAGGTACATCGCGATCTTAGGCTTCGCTGTCCCTGCTGCCTGCCCCGCATCCGATGCGTCCTGTTCAAAGGCATTTTCAAGCTGAAAATCCTGCGACGCACCGCCCTGGATCAGCCCCCACACTGCCAGGAGCGCCAGAGACAGCGCCGTATAGGGAAGCATCAGTCCCAGAAACGCGCCGGCGGAAAGACCTGCCTTCCCGTAGAGGTACAAGTTCTGCGGATTGCCGACCGGCGTGAGCATGCTTCCCAGGTTCGCCGCGATCGTCTGCATCACCACCACCGGCAGGAGCAGCCGCTTTTTCTGCGCCCCGCCCAACAGGTCGAGCACCGTAAATGTAAACGGCACGAACGTGATCAGCGCGACATCATTTGTGATCAGCATGCTGGAAAAAAAGCAGAGCAGGACCAGCGTCAGAACAAGTCCCCGCCCGCTCTTCACATATCCGAGGAGCTTCCTGGCAATCGCCTTGAACACGCCGATCCGCTGCAGTCCCGCCATGACGCTCATCAGGCAAAACAGTATTGCCAGTGTCCGAAAATCGATATATCCGAGATACGCTTTGTCCGGCGGCACCAGAACTGTCGACACTGCCGCCAGCACCAGAGCGACGCACAGCACCGTTTCCCGTTTTAGAAACGCAGTTATTTTTGCTATCATTTTTTCTACAATCCTCTCACTTTTTCTATATCAACTAACCTGTTTTCATTATATCTAAAATTTCTTCTCCCTACAATATCCACTTTCACACTCTCTCATTTCATTTTATAGTTAAGGAATTGTTAAAGAATTAATCTTTACATCTGACTTGTCTAAATCTTCTTATGCTGCGTTGTCGTCAATCGGCGTACCCCAGTACGCCTCATTCCTCCGCCCTGCATATAAAGATTTATACTGCGTCATCTGCAAAGTTAATTCTTAACAGTTCCTAAGTCAGGAATTACCCGGAAATAACTTTTATATTGTTTGTTTTTTCTTCGAGAATACTGTTCAAAAATCAGGCTTACAGCAGACAAAAAAATCTTCCCCCTGGAAAATTCGGGAGAAGATTTTATCCGCCTATACCAGCCATCCGCCATTCATGGGCATAATAATTGTACCGCAGGCGGAATGTCTTTTGTATGCCATATAAAATTGCTGTGCAGATAAAATTTGCCCCAAGGGAACTGCACTCCTGATCTGTCGAAATAATTTTTTCTATATTGATCGTTATGATCTCACCGTTCCGATCCCGAAAACGGAACCGCATAGGCGTGATCTTTCCGTCAGTGTCAGTACATGAGATCATCTGTACCGGAGTATCTATGCACAAGATAGTTTCCACGACCAAACCCTCCAACATGCAATGCGGCACATGGCACTGCACAAAATATTCAATAATTATTGTCTCCAATCATAATCATACCATTCATCTTTCACATGCATTTTATACAAAACAACACTTGTTTCTGCTATAATGATTGTGCTATTATAGTAATAATAACAGGTCAATCCACTTCTTTGTGACTCTTTTTGTAAGTTTTGTGAATACTTTTGGAAAACGGCAGGAACGTGGATGACAAATTCTGATAAAAGAGGTGTATACAGACTATGCATATAGCTATTTGTGACGACAATGTGGCAGACCGCAAACATCTGGAGCGGCTGCTCTCCAGGGAATCCGACAAGCGCGCCGGCACCCCTAATATTTTGTATGTGGACTCCTACGGCGAAAAGATGCACTTTCTCGCCAATCCATTGAAGTACAACCTGATCTTCATGGACATGAGCACTGAGCCGGGGATTGTCGAGTTTATTATCGAACATCTGAACGATATGGGCTATCATGCCCCACTGGTACTGTACTCTGACAAGATCGATTACACGCAGATCCCCAACCTCCCAGACTATGTTGTACATGCCCGTAAACCCTATATCCCTGATCCACTCCCTGGATTCCTGGCGTTGGGGGATGCAAACGTCACCGGTCATGTTGTCTCCGTGTCAGTACATACCAATACTGTACTCACCCATATCCCCAAGTATACGATCATGTATGCTATCGAGGATAACAGCGCGTGCAGGCTGTATCTGACTGATGGAAAGACTGTTCCCGTCGATGAAAGAATTGACGAGCTCCGCCAGCTCTTCGAACCTTACGTAGAATTTGCACGCGTGAACAAAAACAGCATCGCGAACTTTAAATATGTGTCCGCTGTCATGCCTCTCACAATTGTCATGCAGGATTCCAAAGAGTTGAAGATTCCCCTCCTGCGCTATAAGCAATACAAATTCCTAAAACAGGAAATGGATGAGCTCGATTAGAGTTCATCCATTTGTTTATTATATCGTCACGATCACGCCGCCTTCATTGGCATACATACTGCTCACACCAGCTGTGTCAAGAATCAAAGTCTCCTTAAAATGCAGTTTTTCCTCAATATGCCTGCGCACACACTCCGCGGCTTTGGGATTGCTGCAGTGCGTGATCATCAGCCGCTTATTCTCAGACCCTACCGCTTCCTCAACCGCAGTGTCCGCCATCTTAGTCAGTGCCTTCTTCATGCCGATCCCCTGTCCAAGCTGAATGATGCTGCCATCGTCAGCGCCCATCACAGGCTTGATGTTGAGCGTGGATGCCACCAGCGCTTTGACGCCGGTGAGACGCCCGTTTTTCCGCAGCGTGTCGAGATTTTCCAACACAAAGTAGGTGTTCATCTCCCTGACAAACTGTTCGATCTGCCCTGTGATCTCCAAGAAAGAGCGTCCTTGTTCCTCGAGCTCCATAATTTTGTATACGATCTGAGTCTCACCGCACGATGCGGATCTCGAATCAACCACATAGATATCTTTCTCCCTGTGCTTTTCAAGATACAGATTTCTTCCGAGAACAGCACTGTTGTGACTTCCGCTGAGTTTTGAGGACAATGTGACCACATACACGCGCTCCGCCGCAGTCTCGTATGCTTTCTGGTATCGCTCCGGCGATGGGCAGGCTGATTTGGGACACTCAGAACAGGCTGCCACAGCGTCGAGAAACTCCCGCTGGTCAAAATCCCTGTTATCTTCCTTCTCATACCTGTCACCCACGATCAGTGTCAGCGGTACGATCTCAAACCGCTCATCTTCTTTGAACTCCTGCGGAAGCTCACAGCAGCTGTCAACAACTATTTTGTATTTCATCAGTCTCTACCTTTCAAATCCATTTATACTATTTTATATAGTTTCGATAACTATGTATCATAATATCACATAACACATTGTTTGAAAAGGACTTTTTACAAATACTTGCAGTTTCCAACAAATACTATTATAATAAGGAACTGTTGAAAATACTGCGCCCCCCTTAAAAGTTATTCTTAACAATTCTTAAAAAACTATGATCGCAAAAGGAGACACTTATGATCGCATTAGAAATAAAAGGCACCAAAAACATTATGAATGCCCTGCTCATTTCCGAACAGTTCGATCCTTTCCTGGTGGAGGAGGCTGTCATCACCACCTTCAGCACCTTTCACATTGACGGGCACCTCGTAAAAGATTTTTACAGCAGCGATGAGTTGGAAGCGTTTGAAAAGAATCAGAAATCAACTGTTTTTTCCTGTTGGAATGATATCCGTCCCATCTGTTTTCAGCTCATCAAGGGAAAGAAAACACCTGTTTCTTTTAAGGTTGTACTCCACGCAGCGCCGCAGCTGGTCGAAAAAATAGCTGCAAATCCGGAGTGCGGAGTTGCAGCCAACCTGATTCGATCCCTCGGCCTCAATATACGCTACGACAATGGCAAAGTGACCTGTATCACCGGAAGTGCCTTTACAACCTTTGTCATGGACAAAAGTGTTGAGAGATTATGGGACGCCCATGTGCGCCAGCTCTTATCCGGTTTCGGACTGGAGTTCGAGGAAATTTGATCTCCGGCGGATCTGATCAGGATCATGCCCCTGTAAATGTTATGCCTTCGTCACTTTGGAGCGGAACACCAGGCTTGCCAGATAGCCAAAGATCAGTGCTGCACTGCACCCCACTGCCCCGTTGGTAAAACCGCCCTTGAACAGTCCGATAAAACCATCCTTGTCGATCGCCTCTTTGACGCCTTTCATCAGAATATTCCCATATCCCAGAAGAGGCACATTGGCACCAGCCCCCGCATACTCCGCAAAAGGTTCATACCACCCGAAAAAGCTGATCACCGCACCTGTGCAGACCAAAAGTACCATCACGCGCCCCGGAAGCATCTTTGTGCGGTCCAGAAATATCTGTGCGAGCGCGCAGATCGCACCTCCTACCCAGAATGCATTGATATAATCCATCATAATAAAACCACATACCTTTCCAGAACTTTGCAAATGTCAGCCTTATCTGTCATTGCTGCAAAGTAGTTTTTTTCATCAGGATTAGTATGTGGCTTTTTCGATTTTTTATGTTTTCAGAATTCAATCTTTTTTCTATTTTAACCTTTTTGACAGCTCTGTGACGATCTCCCTGATATTTTTGTTTTCGCATTCCACTGTCATATTCGCATATTTTTCATACAGCGGAACCCTCTCCTCATACAGTTCGCGCAGTGTTTCGCCCTTTCTGAGCACAACTCCCCGCTCTGTCAGATCGCCAAGACGATCCTCTATACCTTCGTATGACAGTTTCAGATAACAGACCATCGCTATACTTCTCAAATGTTCCATGGCACGCTCACTGTAAACAGCGCTTCCCCCTGTCGCGATCACCGCTGTCCTTGGATTCAGCGAAGCATTTACGCGGGCTTCGATTTCCAGAAACCCATCCATACCATGCTCCTCGATCAGCTCTTGCAGCTTCTTGCCCTCCTGCTCCTGTATCACCAGATCAGAATCCATAAAGGACATACCCATATTTTTTGCAAGCACTACACCGACGGTACTCTTTCCAGCACCCGGCATTCCGATCAGCACTATATTTTTCATTCTCAAAGCTCTCAACTCCCTGTCTACAGCATCTGCCCTTGAAGCTCGCACGGCGACGAAACAGACGCCTGAACTGTTTTCTTAATCACCAAGGTATGCGATAACCTCAACCTCACAGAGCACACCCTTAGGCAGATCTTTCACCGCCACGCAGCTTCTGGCGGGGTTCTGGGTAAAATACTTCGCATACACCTCGTTAAATGCCGCAAAATCTGCAATGTCTGCCAAAAAGCAGGTCGTTTTTACCACATTGTCATAGCTCACTCCTGCCGCTTTCAGGATCTCGCCCACATTGATCATGGACTGCTCTGCCTGCGCCGTGATCCCCCGAGCCTCCACATTTCCTGTGGCTGGATCAATGGGAATCTGCCCTGACGCATACAGGAAATCCCCCGCGATGACAGCCTGTGAATACGGCCCGATCGCCGCCGGTGCCTTGTCTGTACTGATTTTTTTCATGTTATTCTCCTCCTCTATGCTCTTTTCACACTTCCGCTTCATCAAACTCCACGGTGACATAATAGCCCCTCGTGTTCTCCGCCACGGAGACTACAGTGCCGCTCTTCGACTGAAGCCTGTCCCGAAATGGAATATTCCCTGACATAGCTACAGCCGGATTGATGGTATAGTAATAATTGCTTGGCAGAACCCCTTCCGTAACAGTAACCTGATCGCCCTCCTTCACCTGTCCCGGGCGCTCCATCTTAAAGTCCATCCTGCGCATGCACATCACTTCCTCCCCCGTCACGCCCCATACGCCACCTTATCTGTGTGGTACAGGGCAGTACATCATAAAAATCGTCACCCACCAGTGACGATTTAACTGTCTTATAAAACAATGTCGAGCTTCGTATTCATTGACTGAACCGGCTGTTTTGAGTTGACCATAAATACAGTTCGCGCACTCTTACGGTAAACGGCTGAATCACTTATGACCCGTGTCAGATCAGAAATCCGCTGTGCCAGCTGAACGCAGTCATTCTTTGTAGCCGCTGTGATATCACCGCTCAATCTGTTCAATTCATTGGTGAGTTTATCAATCTCAACATTGAAATTGAGTCTGTCAGAAATGGAAAAATGTCCATTGATGACCTGACTAGAAAGCCCTTCCATCTTTTTCATCATGTCCTCAATATCTGCTTTGCCCGAGAAATTCTCTTCCTCGTTTTCATCTTCGCTCTCGTCCTTTTCTGCCTGTTTCTCCAACAACAGACTTCTCCTGAGGCCGGCTGCTGATATGGAAATCATAACCGACTGCTCATCGAGCTCCTGGTTCTCCTCAGAGACAGCACTGCCTACCTTCATCGCATGCTGCTGCTCCTTACCATTCGAACCGGAGTTGTCGATCGCTGCCGCTGCCCTGTTCGTCAAGGCAATGTTCGCACTTCTTACCTCCATAGATGCTCCTTTCCCTCATATATACTGTGTGAACCCCTCTCTCCACACAGTCCTTTAAAGATAATTATTAAGTCAATCACTTATGGCATTTACCTATGTTAACTGCCTTACATAATATATCGTACTTTTTACGGGAAAAGATTAGTCTATTTTCTGAATTTTTTGAACAAATTATGCAATTTATTTATTTTTCTAATTTTCTATGCTATTTTGAGTAATTTTCAGACTATTTGTCATTTAGCAGCTGTTACAACGCCTCGATCACCACGCCATGCGCGATGCCTGGCACATTCTGCCCCTCATTAAAAGAAGTTTTGTTGAGCAGCGCACCTGTCGGGACAAATAACACGCGTTTCCATTCTCCTTTTGCAAGTCTCGGCAAAATGTGGGCAGACAGTACAACCGCAGAGCACCCGCATCCGCTTCCCCCCGCATGAACATCCTGTTTCTCAGTGTCATAGATCAGCAGTCCGCAGTCATAGTGTCTGTCGCTGATGTCGATTTTCTCCTGTGAGAGCAGATTGAATAACGCCTGTTGTCCAACACTGCCGAGATCTCCGGTAAAGATCGCATCGTAATCCTGCGGCTTTCTGCCGAAGTCTTTGAGATTTGTCGCGATCGTCCACGCCGCTGCGGGAGCCATGGCACATCCCATATTGAAGGAATCCTTGATGCCAAAATCCTCTATCCGCCCAACAGTTACACCTGTTATTCCAACTTTTTTCTGATATTTGCCCTCATACTCATTTTTGATCGTTTTACCGGACACCGACTTTCCTGATGCATCCACATTCTGCAATAAAAATGCGGCGCTTCCAGTCACTGTCCACGAAGCGTACAGCGGTCTCTGTCCACCGTACTCCAACGGATAGCGGAACTCCTTCTGCGCACTCGCAAAATGACTCGATGTCAGGCTCATAACACGGTCCGCATAACCTGCCGCCACGCTCATACTGCCAAGGCTCAACGATTCCCCGCAGGTAGAGCAGGCGCCGTACAGTCCAAACAGCGGAATATTGTAATCCACCAGGCCAAACGAGCTCGCGATATTCTGTCCCAGGAGATCTCCTGCATACAGGAACCGGATATCTCCAGCCGCAGCACATGTCTTTGACAGGGTGAGTGCCACCGCCTCCTTCTGAAGCGCGCTCTCCGCCTTCTCCCACGAGTCCTCACCAAACATGTCATTCTTGTCGTCACTCACCTTGTCAAAACATCCTGCCAGTGGTCCCTCGTCCTCCATCTGTCCCACGACCGAACCGCTTCCCATGATCAATACCGGACTGCCATATGCAATGCTTGAAGTGCCCATCGCTTTATTTTTTGATGTATTATTTTCCACCTGATCGCCTCCTGTTGATTGGTATTAACAGCCTTAGACCCTCTGCTGTTTTCCCTATTACACGTTTTACGCTTTCTTATCACATAGTTTTTCTATAAATGCGCAAAATTATGTATTGTTCAGTCGGCTATGAAAAATTTTATGACACGCCTGATCAGTCCCCGATCCGGTTCAGCGTGAAATCGTCAACCGTTCCCCAGCTCTTGGGATTGCACTTCATGCGCACACCGATCGTGAGCTTTCCGTCTGAAACCTTTATCTCAGAAATCGTGGGATTCTTCCAGTCATTGTATGTCGTTACCATGAAAGGCTCCGTCTGCTCCCCGCCGCTGGTGACGGCATACAGCTCCATCTGGGCACTGTCGGACACATCTCCGCCCTGCGCGTAGGCAAACAGCTGATATGTCCCGGGCTCCAGATCTGCAAATTCCTGTTCGATAGAAAACTCCATATCGGAATCCTCCGACCAGAAATGAAAAGCGATATCCCCAGAATGTGCGTCGTCTGTCTTCTCCTGATAGTCGGTCGGATTGCTGTCTCCCACATATGTTACTTTCCACATAGAAGTATCTGCGTCCTCAAAACTCGGATTCAGAACCAGGTTGTCCATCTTGATCTCAACAACTCCGACAACAGTCTCACCGCTTTCGAGTGTACCTGACACCTCGTAGACACCGCCGGCCTTCGTATCGATCGCCGCCAGCTGCGCCTCGTCCCATGTAACCGCACACTGCTTGTTTGCCGAGTGGTCATTGTAGATCACATCGACCATTTCGGGAAGCGCAACCTCACCGCCTACAGGGCAGATGATATTGACGCCTGGAACCGCATCGATCGCCAGAGGTGCAGAAGCTCCGGTTTTTAAATATCGGAACACGTTCAGCGATTCCAGCGGATGACCATCAAAGTCAAAAAACGCCTGATTGTCCCATGAACAGCCGCCGTAATACAATCCGGCATCCTCCGGGTCATAATCACTCGCGTAGCTGCTCGCCCAGCCGCTGCCGTACTCCTCCCAGATCGGAGAGTTGTCCGCTGTCGCCTCGCCGACCGGAAGCCATACACCCTCCCAGTAGAACACACCGATCGCACCTGCCTCGTTTGCCGCCGCAAAGACATCCCTGATCATGTTGGCCTGTCCCTGCACCGTTGCGGGATAACCGTCTACCAGATCATCGATGCCAACAAGACTGTTGCCGCTGCCGTCACCGTCCTCAGAAGTGTAGCAATAGGAAGTTTCTGCGATAAATACCTTGATCCCATACCTTTCCTGCAGCAGCTCCACGACACGCTTCATGTTATCCATAGATCCGTCCCAGAATGGATAATAAGATAATCCGATCGCATCGTAGTCCACTTCTGATTTTTGCAGATTTGCCACCAGACTATCCACCTGTGCCTTGTCCGTAATGCGCGTATAATGAATGGCGATCTGAATGTCTTTTCCGTATTCATCCGATATCTCGCGCACGGCGCGGCATCCCGCCTTCAAAAGCGCTGTGACATTCTCAAGCTTTGTCTCACCGGACATCCCGTTATTGATCTCGTTTCCCACCTGCACCATTCCCACATCGACGCCGGCATCGAGAAGCTCTGCGAGGCTTTCCTTTGTAAATTGATAAAGCGCATCGCATTTCTCGTCAATATCCATTCCTTCCCACGCTTTGGGTGCGTGCTGTCTCTTGGGATCCGCCCAGAAATCAGAATAGTGGAAGTCGATGCACACTTTCATTCCGTATTCTGTCGCGCGTTTTCCAAGTTCCTTCGCAGTCGGAACGTCATTGTTTCCACCGCCGTATCCATTGCCATTCTCATCATACGGATCATTCCACACGCGCAGACGTATGTAATTTACACCGCCCTCCGCCAGCGTCTGGAAAACATCCTGCTCTTCACCCTCGAAATTATAGTATTTTACGCCGCTCTTTTCCTCTACAAGTACTGAGGATGCATCCATACCACGGATAAAGTCGTCTGAGATCCCCTCGACCGGCTCCACAAAGATTCCTGCCGTTTCGTCACCTTCAGACGGTGCCGTCTCTGTGACCGATTCCGCCGTCTGTGTTTCCGCTTCCGTGCTCTCCGCCGATGCCTGTGTCTCCTCCTGCGTCGATACCTGCGTTCCCGCGGCAGGCTCTGTGTTTTCTGCACCGCAGCCCGCCAGTGCAGCGGAACAAAGACTTACACTGATGCATAGCGCCAATAGTTTTGTGTGCATTTGCTTCATAATATGAATCCCTCCATTTTCTTTTGATGGCCTCTTGGAATCTCCCTGTACTCGTATATCGCAAAATCGAACACAGGGAAATATCAGGTTACAGTACAGCCTTGCAGAACTGTAGTTACTGTTCACGCCCCAGCCAGTTCTGATACAATTTTGTGTAATGATGGCGTAAACAGCAACCGTTTTTGCACACAAAATGCTAAAGTACAAGCATTTTGGCGCATGTATTTCACTACTCTGACGACGAGTGAACAGCAACGAACTGTAACAATATCAGATACTGCCCTGATAAACTGCTTTACATTCCCTGCAAGTTTCTCTATAATCGTGAATAGATATAACGATGCAGCCACGCACATCATCAGACTGTCACCTATCTATCATTATAAAAAAGCGATCCAATATACAGCAATAACGAAAAGCGATCTAACCGCTTACATTTGTATCATATCCGGGAAAAAAGCACAAACTACTAAATGGAGGTTTGAAATGAAAAACAATGGTACTATTGTTGACAATACATCTGATATGCAGAAAGTTCTCGACAGCAGCGACTCCTCGATCAATGTCCAAAACGGAGACAGTGATTTCAGCCGCTTCTATCACATGAATGTGCCCTTTCAGCTCACCCTGGAATATTGTGACGGCGCCGAACCGGAGAACTACGTAAACGTCATCACACTGTCTTTTGAGAAAGCGGTTTTATATCAGGAAACGCTCTCCATGAAAAATTATTCCTACGCTAAAAACGCACCGCATTTCCACGATTTCTTTGAATTTGTGGTCGTTCTAGAAGGAACGATCGTACAGAGGATCGAGGGAAAAGACTATCTGTACCCAGCCGGCTCGTGCTGCCTGATCAACCGAAACCTGCGGCACATGGAGCGCTATCAGTCAAAGTGCAGGGTCCTGTATATCGGTATATCCTCCGAGTATATCACGGAACTGTTCGCATCTGCGCAGAACGCTTTCTTTGCAAGCGAGAGAACGATCTGTGACAGTGACCTCTATCATTTTATCACCACAGATCTGGAGAACCTTGGAGAGCGGGCATACCTGGACTTTATCCCCACATATCAAAACCATCTGTCTGCAGCGCACCTGCATTCCATGGCTGAAGATCTGATACATACACTCCTCTACCCCGCATTTGGCGCTTCCTATCAGATCTGCGGACTGCTGTGTTCCTTTTTATACTACCTGTCATCACAGGCACATTATCACTGTACTGCGATCCGTCTTGACACAAACAGTGATTTTCTACTCTTTTTGCGCATCACCCGGCTCTTTGAGGAGTGCAACGGACGCATGACACGCACAGAGATGGAACAACTGCTCCACTACAGCGGCGACTACCTCAACCGTATCGTCAACAAGTTTACTGACATGTGTTTCTATGACTACGGTATGACCTTCTGCATGAAAAAAGCGGCACAGTGCCTGACAGAAACCGACGAATCCATCAGCTCCATAGCTGCCAGATTAAAGTTTACAAACCGCACACACTTCTACGCACTGTTTAAGAAAAAATACGGAATCACTCCCATGAAGTACAGAAAGATGCACAGCTGACCAATCGCGCATCCGCTGTGCATCCCCCCAAAAACCATGTTACTCTGTCCGATCATTTTGTCGTCATATTCACCACAAGGATCGCCGTCCCCAGCACCGCGAGCACAACGCCTGTCGCACGGTTCAGTGTGGCTGCGCTTGCTCTGTTCGCAAACTTTGCAGCGATCCGCGCCCACAGCAATGTCGACGCCACACAGAAGATCAGACACCAAAGGTCAGGCGCGCCGCCGATCGCAAAATGGCTGACTGAACCTGTCAATGCCGTGAATGTCATGATAAAGACGCTTGTCCCAACCGCCGTCTTCAACTCATATCCCAAAACACCTGTCAGGATCAACAACATCATCATACCGCCGCCCGCACCGATAAAACCACAGATAAATCCGACGATGGTCCCACATACAATGGACTGAACAGTTCGTTTCCTCGCACTGACTGCCGTCATGGATTCCTTTGTCGTCATAACCGGCTTCACGATGAACTTAATGCCGAGCAGCAGGGTCATGAACACCGAGAAGCTCCCCATCGTAGTGTTAGGCACCAGACTCGCGATCCAGCTTCCAAACAGCGTAAAGAGCAATACCGTGACCATCATAACCACACCGTTTCGGATGTCAAGATTTTTATTTTTCCCATATGTATATGCACTCACTGCACTTGCCAGAACATCGCTTGCCAACGCGATGCCGACCGCCTCATACGCCGGAAGTCCCAGAAACGTGATCAGCATCGGACTGATGACCGCCGCCGCACTCATGCCCGCAAACCCTGTGCCGAGCCCGGCACCAGTTCCTGCGATAAAACAGATCACAAACTTAAAAATGATCATTCCTCCCATTTAACACTCTCCTTCCCCAAAACGGTTCATAAATAATCGATCCATCCCGATCGCAGGTCCCTAAACATTGTCATCCTTTAGATTACGTTCGGTGCAGCCTCTCATGCAATCGATCTCGTCCGGCGAAAAACCACGCATCATCACATCCAGAAATATTTCCTGTGCGCCTCTCCCGTCCTCGATGACCCTGGCTTCATCAGCGTCATCAGCTGTCCATCCTGACATCTCACTAATGCTTGAACTATGTTTTTTCAGCTCCACTTGTTATCGGTAATGTATCACACTGTTGTGCAAACCGTCGGTTTGGGCACTATTGTCAGCAAAATGGCGATGCTAAGGTGAATCACCATAATCCCTTTCAAGCTTATCCCTGTTTAATTCGCAGAATTCCCTGTCTTCTCCTGCAGATATGCGAGCCACTGTTTTCTCTTCAAAACAGAACACCTCTTTTTAACCGTCTTTCCATTCTCATCTGTGTATGTAACTCTGATCCCTGTCGGCAGCAATGGAATGTTCCCCACATTGCAAAGCTTCAGCCCTGTTATCTTGTTATAGGGTATGCTGAAAGTCGCTTTGGCAATCAGCCCTCCACTCACATACACAAACTTTTCTGTCGTAAAGAAAAAATCTCCGCGAATCTGTCCAAACTCCCACAGGTCTCCCTTTGTGTGCTCCTGAATCGTGTCGATGAGACCGATCAACCCTGAATCTCTTAGAGTTTTTTCCCACGTTGCTTTTTTCTGATCTGTTAATTTCATACGCTCGTCCCCTTTCCCTTCAATTGTTTGTTCAATGTCGTAATCTGCTTAGATAATGCAGATTTATTATATCATTTGATCCCTTTATATACTATGACGTTCTACGAAAATTTTTATATCAGATCTATCTCTTTGTGAAATTTTTTCCGATAGGCTTCCGCTAATTTATACTGCCCCTTTGTCCTGTTATAAAAATCATTCAGGAAATAGCCGTTTCTGAGGTACATTTCCTCAAGCTCTGACTGTCCCCGCTTCCAGTATACCAGGGACAGATTTGCCAGCACGTCTCCCGCTATATCCCCCCGGCAGCATCCTATGTCATGAAGAAGTCCTTCCCTCCCAATAGTTTCTGCCCTATCTAATCTGTTTAACTCTTCTGACAATCCTGCTAGATTTGTATATAATGTAAAAGCCGGGACTGCGTGATGCCTCATACGAACCCTGCTTCTTTTAAAACATTTCATCAGTTCTTCATACATACCAAGTGCCTCTTCCACCTTATTGTCATTCCTCAGGTTGATTGCTATGAGATTTAGCAGCTTATATTCTGTCCGAAACGGTATCCTATATAATAACACACCGGAATCGATCGGCGGCATTGTGAGAAAAAGCAATTCTCGGAGCTGATCATTTGCTTGTTCTATTGGCAATTCACCTTTATTGGTCTGTCCCCAAATGCGCCCTGCTCCGATAAACTGTTTGTTTACGAGCAGCGTCATATCTATTTTGCTTTCAATCTCATCTAGAAGTTTCATCGGTTCCTGGGCATTTTCCCCTGAAAAACATCTATTATATTGTCTCACCTTCTCATACAACCTGTAGTCGTCGGCCTCGATAAACCCATAATAATTCTCACGCTCCATTCCCAGTCTCTTTAACATCTGGTAAAGCCGCTTTTTATTCGGACTTCTCTTCCCTTTTTCGATCCGTGACAAAGTCTCCTGTGATCATATATTGATACAAAGAGCCTCCTGTGATATTCCTTTTGCTTTCCTTAGATCCCTCAGCAGTTCGTTAGTAATGACAAACTCCCCCTGAAAGCTGCTTTTCATAAATGCCATCATCATGTCAGGTTCTGGACTGGTTCCCGCCGCCTCGTACAAAAACAGAACCGCTTCATAATACTTTCTGCATCGTTGAAGCTCTGCCTGCTTTCCCATTTTTTCTAGACATGCCTCTTCCAGCTCCAGGATTTCTCTGACAGGATTTAGAGAACCATTTTCTTGAAGAGATCTCTTCCCTCTTGAGCATATGGCATATGCATCTTCCACCCTGTCCTGCGCCATATAAAGTTCGCCCAACAACCACGCGCAGTGCGGATAGATCTTGACCTGCTCCTCCTCGTCGGTATAAAAGCTCTCAATATATTCGCTGAACTGTTCCATTTGTTCTATCATTTCTTGTATCTGTTCATCTGTATCTGACTGTTTCCACCGACAATATACGATCATCAGAATAATACGGACCTCCTGATTACAGAGACGGTGTCCACAACTGATCCACTGTCTCCAATCGCACATCAGCGTACAGGCAAGTGCATGCTCCAACCATTGCTGACAAGCGGAATGATCTTGTTCTTTCATGTAACACATAACTGCCTGAAGCATAGCCACATACTGCCTATGAATAGGGCGCTTTTTATCGTTGTATGCACCATAGTTTGAGATCAGTTCCGCCAGCACCTTATAGTCCCTTTTCTCTATACTTTGCTCTATTTCCACCCTGTATGAGATGGATACATACTCACTGACTGACACAGCAAGCTCCATCTTGTCAATTGACTTTCCCAGGCGCTCGAACAATGCCTGCAGCATGAAATAATCGATCTCATGCTCCCCGCGTTCCACCCTGCACAACTCCGATATACTGATAATCCCCTCTGTTATATTCTTCTGTGTTTCCCCCATCTTCTCACGCTCCTGGCAGAGCATGACACCTAATTGCTGTATCATATCGCATCACCTTATTATCAGTATAACTTATCTTCTGACTGTCGTCCAGACTTGAAAACAATACTTGACAATGCAATGTTTTTCCATTACAATAATAGAAATTAAAAAAGTCTACAAGATGACTTTTTCACATTGTGTATCTTGCACAATGTTTTCTTCAAGGATAATATCCTCAATTTCAAAAAGAAGGGCGGTGGGAAGATGATGAGATAACAAAACAGGAAACACAAGTTCAGATATTAGTTTAGGACGTCTGCACTTTATTGTGCAATGTCCGTTTTTGTGTAGCTTTGTTTTGTTATGCTGCAGCTGTTTTACTTTCGCTGCTGCTCACTCCGTCATCTTTCTGCATAGTGCAGGCTGGAGATTTTATTAGTGGAGGGATTTTCTCTGCGCGGCTCTCTGGCTTTTCTTATGGGCTGTCCTTGCCCGATCCCATTCATGCATTGTAAAGAGACTACTATAAAACAGCTTTCACACATTCTAACATCCCCTCGTGTTTTCACATATCCCCGACAAGAATAAATCAAACAGGAACACTCGAAATATCGCAAAATGATCAGCAGACATTTCGGGCATAACAGAAACGGAGGGATTTCTTAATGTTACAGATCAAACAATTAACCATACGTCACAAAAAAGATTACCGCATATTACTGGAAAACTTTAACCTTTGCATCAATCCGAGAGACAAGTGCGCCCTGATCGGCGAGGAGGGAAACGGAAAAAGCACACTGCTCAAACTGATCTTCAACCCCGAAATGGCAGAGGAGTATGTCGAGTATGAGGGTGAAATACTGCGAAGCGGGGAACGTTTTGGCTATCTCCCGCAGGAACTGCCCAAACTCCAGCGCAAAGATACCATCTACGAATATCTCACTGCGACAGACCGCTTTTATGACTGGGATCCGCGCGACCTTGCACAGTTATGCGCGAAAATCAGGTTTCCGACAGAGCGCCTGTACTCAGAAGAGCCTCTAGGTGCACTCTCCGGTGGAGAAAAAATTAAGGTACAGCTGATCCGTCTGCTGGTTGACGAGCCGACGATGCTCCTGCTCGACGAACCGTCAAACGACCTTGATATCGAAACACTCCTATGGCTGGAAGAATTTATCCGGACCAGCGAGATTCCGATCCTGTACATCTCCCACGATGAGACACTCTTAGAGCGCACTGCAAACAGAATCGTCCACATCGAACAACTGCGCCGCAAGACCACACCTCGCTGCACAGTTACTTACGCAGACTACCAAAGTTATATCACCAACAGAAGCCAGCAGTTTGAAAAACAGGAGCAGGAGGCGAAGAACGAACGCCGGGCATATGACAAACAACAAGAAAAATTCCGCCGGATCCAGCAGAAGGTAGAGCACCAGCAAAATGCCATCAGCCGCCAGGATCCTCACACTGCGGCTCTATTGAAAAAGACCATGCACCGGATAAAAGCATATGAATCACGCTTTGAGAAAGATTTTGAAGATATGACTGAGATGCCTGAGTACGAGGAAGCGATGTTCACCAAATTCGGAAATCAAACCGCCATACCAAACGGCAAGGTAGTACTGGACTTCACGCTCGATGCACTCCGCGTTCCCACAGGCGAAAATGCGCCGGAATCCGTCGTACTCGCACGCGATATACACCTCTTTATACAGGGTCCTGCGCATATCTGCATCACTGGAAAAAACGGCTGCGGCAAGACGACTCTCATGCGTATCCTGGCAAAAGAACTGCTGCAGCGGACAGATATCAAAGCCGCCTACATGCCGCAAAATTATGAGGAACTCCTAGACTTAGAACAGACACCTGTAGAATTTTTATCGGACGGCAGCAAGGAAAGCATCTCTGCCATGCGCACCTATCTCGGCAGCATGAAATTCACTGCGGACGAGATGATGCATCCGATGCGGGAACTGTCGGGCGGACAAAGGGCAAAGATCATGCTGCTCTACCTCGACACTTCCGGCTGCGACGTGCTGCTGCTCGACGAACCAAGCCGCAATTTCTCGCCGTTGTCCAATCCGGTCATACGGCGCATGCTCGCGGATTACCAGGGGGCGATCATCAGCGTATCCCACGACCGCAAATATATCGCAGAGGTGTGTGATCAAATATACGAACTGACCGCCGACGGCTTGATCATACCATCGCTCGCTTGATCGCGTCCATCAGTTCGTCATATGTCTCATATGCCGCAAGCTCCGGGTTATCTGCCTTGATCTTGTCTGTGCTCTTGAATAGAAAGCCCGCTTTGCCCGCTTTGATCATGCCAAGATCATTGTAACTGTCACCGCTGGCGATCGTCTCATATCCGATCGACTGCAGCGCTCTGACAGTCGTGAGCTTGGACTGCTCGCAGCGCATCCTGAACCCTGTGATCTCACCACTTGGCGCAACCTCGAGCGAATTGCAGAAGATCGTCGGCCAGCCAAGTTTTTTCATCAGCGGCGTCGCAAACTCTGAAAAGGTGTCGCTGATGATAATGACCTGTGTGATGGAGCGGAGTTCATCGAGAAATTCCTTTGCACCTGGTATCGGATCGATCTTTGCGATCGTCTCCTGGATTTCCTTCAAGCCAAGTCCATGTTCCTTGAGGATCCCCAGTCTCCATGTCATCAATTTATCATAATCCGGCTCGTCACGCGTCGTCCTCTTCAGTTCGGGAATGCCGCTCGCCTCAGCAAACGCGATCCAAATCTCGGGAACCAATACGCCTTCCAAATCCAAACATGTTATGTACATCTCAATACCCAGTCCTTTCTGTAACTTTTAAAAGTGATAAACCACGATACCGATTATAGCACATATTGATTCCTGTATAAAGAAGATTTTTTATTTTCCGAAACTGTTCCCTATCCTTCTGTCACCTGTACATCACCACTTGTCGTCTTGACCACGATACTGTTGGCTCCACTGCTGTCCCCATGCGTTCCATGAGCGCTATTTCCTTTCTTGGAAAAGCTCAGTTCATCGTCAAAAAAGGTCTCAATATCACCGCTTGAAGTATCTGCCTTGAATTCAAACATGTTATCCGGTGAAAGCTGGATTTTCGCCGTTCCGCTGCTGCTGCCCACACTGAGGGTTCCGGCAAGTTTTCCGAGTTTTAGATTGATGTCACCGCTGGTCGTACTGATACTGCCGCTCCCCTCCTGCGCCTTGATCCAGACTTCGCCGCTGGTCGTATGCGTCTCCCACGATCCCGCTACACCTTCCATCCGAATGTCCCCCGAAATCGTATTGACTGTCCTGTCCCCGTCCCCCGCGAGGATCTTGATGCTGCCGCTCGATGATTCCGCCTTGACAATTCCGTCGATGCACTGTACTGTGATATCGCCGCTGGTCGTCCCAAGCTGAGTGTTTCCCTGCACTGTGTCTGACTTAATATTCCCGCTGATGCTTTTGATCTTTGTCGTACCTGTCAGCTGCTTCACCGTGATATCACCGCTGCTGCTCCCAATATCCAACTCACCTGTCAACTCACCGATATTGATATCACCGCTGATCGTCGCGATATCGATCGCTCCCGTGAGACCACTGACATCCGTACTGACAGCGCTTACTTTGACATCTCCACTGCTGCATCCCAGAGACACAGTCTGTGCTGTAATATCGGGAATCATTATATTTCCACTGATTGTTTCCGCCTGAAATCCGCTCTCAAGCACAATATCCATCTCGGACCGGATATCACCGCTGGCTGTGGAAAGCAACAGCTGTCCCTTGTAGGATGCCGGCAGTCCGATCTCCGTGTAACCATATACGGACCGAATCCCAAATCTTCCGATCTGCAGTTGAAATTTTTTCCCCTCTCTCTTTTTTCCCCGTATCTCTATTCCACTGCCTGCCACTGTCACCGTAGAGAGCTCATCCTCTTCCAGATCAAGTTCGTTGTATTCCCTTATCGTGAGAATGTCCTCCTCACTTTCATAGATACGGATGTCATTGTTATTCATGTCATACTGTAGCGAAATATGGTCGATCCCGTCAAGCGGGATCTCCTTTTCCATCACCAGCTGCGGGCTTCCATGGCTTGCGTAACCTCCGCCGTTATATCCGCCCACATAGATGCTATGTCCCGCTATGCCATATGCGAGGATCCCGCACAGACCCACAGTCAGTATGCACAAAATCACAAGTGTTGTGATTTTCATCTTTTTCATACAGACGCTCCTCCTTCTATAAGTGCTTTTCTTCCGCCCTCAGCTCAAACACCAGCTGCACGATCTTCTGGACGCACGCCGCGATCAGAAAAATGATCCATGTGACATTCCATGCAAATGTCACTATGCTGATCGTAAAATAGAGCAGGAATGTAATCGTCCATATCAGGGAATGGATCGTCTTGAGCGCTGCCTTCTCCTTGTTGTCATGATATCTTACTTCCTTGATCTGATCGACCATATCCTGATCATTCTTTTTGATATATCCAGGATACATATTTGCTGCATAGACGAGCATGACTGTCGGCGGAATGCAGATCACGATCGCCATCACAAAACCAATAGCCATCATTATGTCCTCATCGCCTAGGTATTCACTGAGCATTCCAAAAAAGAGAAATACCGCCCCCGCAAAGATATACATCCCCACCGCACATGCTGTCATCATCGCTTTCTTCTTCCGATCCTTCTCCGACAGTGCAAACAGATTTTTCTCCTCCACTTCCGGGAACAGCTCTGTCACATCACCGATGGAGTTGATCACGTTCTGATACGCGTCCTTCTCAGAGTAACCATCTGCCACCATATCATTGTATTTGTCAATGGCGCTCTGGGTCATCTCCTGCTTTAAGTCCAGCGCCATCCTTGTCTTAGGTGCATCGGCAAAAATTGTGCTGAAATACTGTCTGATCTTCTCATCCATATTCACTTATCCTCCTCATAATATTGCAGTTTCTAATTTCAGATCTTATCATTTTAATAACTTATCGATGATCTCCTTCGCCTCATGCCACTCCTGCTTATAGCCCTGATATGCTTTCCTGCCATCATCTGTGATGGCATAATACCGACGTCTGGCGCCGACTGTCTCATCCCCCCAGTAGGTCGTGATACAGCCTGCCTGCTCAAGCCTTCGGAATGCCGAGTACAGTGTTGCTTCCTTCAGTTCATAGGCATTGTTGGTCTTTTTCATGATATCCTTGTTGATTTGATAACCATAACTATCCTGCTCGATCAGATTGGAAAGAATGATCGCCTCAGTATGCCCCCTGAGAATGTCTGATGTGATTGACATATGACTCCTCCCTTCTTTTCTTAATACATTGAACTGTTAAAAATCCATACTTCTGCTCACGATCACTTCTGCCAGAAAATATTACTTGTAGATTGCTTCTTCAAAATATGGATCTTGTTTAAATTTTCTTGATATATACTATACAACAATATACCTCATCTGTCAAGGTATATTATCATAGTAAAGTATTTCGTTATACAAAAACACATAGTTCCTCTGCATGGGGCTGTGCAATCGAGTAGGGGAACGACCTTCTCCACTACTCGCGCGCCGAGCACCCGTCAGCTTTTGCTGACATTCTTCCTCTGGGTGCCCGTGCGCATAAAAAAAGTGTATAGATCTTATTCTATACACTAAAAATCATATATTTTTTATTCAGTGTGATCCTGCCAGAAAGCAATCTTCAAACACGATCCAATATCTGCCTCGCCACATACACGCCGCTCGCCGATGCGTGTGACAGGGAATGTGTCACGCCGCTCCCGTCACCGATCACATAAAGCCCCTTGTATCTGGTCTCCAGATTCTCGTCAATATCAACCTCCATATTGTAGAACTTGACTTCCACGCCGTATAGCAGCGTGTCATCGTTTGCCGTTCCAGGTGCGATCTTGTCCAGGGCATAGATCATCTCGATGATGCCATCGAGAATCCGCTTCGGCAGCACAAGGCTCAGATCGCCGGGCGTCGCAGCAAGTGTCGGTGTGACAAGCCCCTCCTCGATACGCTTTGTGTTGCTGCGCCTGCCGCGCACAAGGTCGCCAAAACGCTGTACGATCACCCCTCCGCCCAGCATGTTTGAGAGTCTTGCGATGCTCTCGCCATATCCGTTGCTGTCCTTGAACGGCTCAGAAAAATGTTTTGCGACCAGAAGTGCAAAATTCGTGTTTTCCGTCTGTTTGTCCGCGCCCTCATAGCTGTGTCCGTTGACCGTGACGATGCCGTTTGTATTCTCATTCACCACGATCCCTTTTGGGTTCATACAGAAAGTCCGCACCCTGTCCTCAAACTTCTCAGTCCTATATACGATCTTACTCTCGTAGAGCTCATCTGTGAGATGCGAGAAGATCACTGCCGGAAGTTCTACGCGCACCCCGATGTCCACACGGTTTGACTTCGTGGGAATCGCAAGTTTGGAACAGATGCTTTCCATCCACTTGCTCCCGCTCCTTCCGACAGAAATGACACACTTGTCACATTCATAGCTTGTATTCTCACAGAACACACGATACCCGCCGTCGATCACCTCGACATTTGTGACCGGTGAATCAAAGAAAAAGTCAACCTTGTCCTTCATCTCTGCATAAAGGTTTTCCAGTACAATATAGTTGATATCCGTTCCCAGATGGCGCACGGAGGCGTCAAGGAGATTCAGCTTATTCTGCAGGCAGAGCTTTTTCAGATGCGTTCCCGCTGTCGAGTACATCTTTGTACCTTCCCCGCCATACTTCATATTGATCTCGTCCACATACTCCATCAGCTCGATCGCCTTTGCTTTGCCGATATGCTCATACAGCGTCCCGCCAAAATCATTTGTAATATTGTACTTTCCGTCTGAGAATGCACCTGCACCGCCAAAACCGCTCATGATCGAACAACTCTGGCATTTGATACAGCTCTTTACCTTGTCACCGTCAATCGGACAGCGTCTCCTGTCAAGAGCGTGCCCAGACTCGAAGACCGCAATCTTCAGATCACCCTTTTGGTGAATCATCTCATACGCCGAGAAGATCCCTCCCGGACCTGCCCCTATTATAATCACATCATAAAACATACTTTACCCTCACTTTCCAGCACTCTTTCCCCAGCAGTCCAGTATCCACCGCATGCCCTTTCTTTCTGCCAGCCCTATATGATCTCATTCTAACACATTCAGGGGGAACTTGTCATGCAGAAATCTAAAGAGAGCCGCCCAAATTTCGGACGGCTCTCTTTGTAAGTATATTAAGTTGGTTAGAGTGAATACGAAACCTATTGCACGCTCTATTACTGCAGGAGTGAGAGTACACCCTGGTTTGCCTGATTTGCCTGTGCAAGGATCGACTGACCTGCCTGCATGAGCACCTGGTTGTTGGAGAACTTCACCATCTCCTCCGCCATGTCTGTATCGCGGATCGCTGACTCTGCAGCTGTGGTGTTCTCTACTACGTTGTCCAGGTTCGAGATCGTGTGCTCTAAACGGTTCTGCACTGCACCGAGGATAGAACGCTGTGTCGATACGATCTTCAATGCCTCGCCCACTACGTCGATCGCCTCTCTCGCGTTGTCACCGGTCTCATCCACGATACCGATCGATGTGCTCTTCAACTTGTTTACGCCAAGTCCTGCCGCCGACATTGTGTCGATCGTCGCGGAGATCCTGTTGGTGAGGTCAGAGTCCGAACCTGCGTGCACGTTGAATGTCAACGGAGCCACCACTTTCTCGCTCAGGTTGCTGATGAAACCACCGAAGTACAGGGAAGCCGGAGTTGTACCATCCGCAAGCATCTTCTGCTCTGTAATCTTCTTCGTCGCATCCTTATCCGCATACAGACCTCCCTTGTAGTCGCCGTTCTCATTGAAGTATTTGTACAGCCCCATGCCTGATACTTCCTTGCCGTCCTTATCATAGAGTTTATTTTCAGAAACTGCACCGATGAGATCCTTGGGTTCTAATTTGTCTGCACTTGTTCCCGGATGACCTAATGTAGTGTCTGCAACTGCTGTCGCCTTATCATTGGCATTGTAAAGCAGTCTGTACTGCTCTTTCATCGTATACTTACCCTTCTCGCCTGCAATCTCTTCCACGTACGCTGACAAGTCTTCCCCTGCCTTCACATGAATGACATTCTTTGTCTTTACATCATAAATGTATGCATCTTTATTATCCTTGCTCACAAGATTCTTTGTACCTGTCTGAACCTCAAGCGCATCCGGATCCAGTTTTGTATTCTTAAAGATCGCATAGTCCGCACTGAGTTCCAATGCCGTGATCGAAGAACTCGCGCCTACTTTTGTGCCGTCGTCGCAGTATTTTGTGAAGTCAGATCCCTTTGTCACAACGTCTGCCGACATCGGATTGTTCACGGTGGAAGCGCTGATGCTCGCCGCATTGACAACATACACATTGTCCGTGCCATTGTAGTTTACTTTAACCTTTGCGCCTGAACTGTTCACAACCTTGGACTGTCCTGTCTGGTCGATCTCGTCGCCCTTGATATAGTTGAATGTATGCACCAGATTTTCCGGCTGTGTATTGTCACCCTTCAACAGATAGGTCTCGTTGAACTTAGTCGTCTCTGAGATTCTGTCCATCTCTGTCACGAGCTGGTCGATCTCATCCTGGATATACTTGCGGTCTGTGACGGAGTTCGTGCCGTTTGCCGCCTGTACGCAGAGCTCGTTCATTCTCTGGAGCATATCCTGCACTTCTGCAAGTGCACCCTCTGCTGTCTGCACTGCTGAGATGCCGTCCTCCGCGTTGCGGGAACCCTGTGTCAGACCACGGATCTGCTTTCTCATCTTCTCTGAGATCGCAAGTCCTGCCGCGTCGTCTGCCGCCCTGTTTACGCGATAGCCGCTTGAAAGTTTTTCTGTCGAACGCGCTGACGCATTCGTATTGATGTTCAACATTCTGTTCGCGTTCATAGCTTTAAGATTGTGCTGTACTACCATAATTTCTCCTCCTTTAGCAGCCCAGGACATCCCTTTCACCAAGCAACTTTCCCATTATTTATTTATTATACTTTGATCATTCCCCTTGAATCGATCAGTTTCATTATCGTTAATATATTCTGTAACTCCGTTTACAGTATATATATCGGCCCTATTTTCTGAAAATTTAGACTATTATGTAAAATTTTCTAAATTTTCTCGTTTTTGTCGCACAACTGCGGCATTATCCCCTTTTTTGGGGATTGTCACACATCCCACCAGCCGAATATGTTCTGTGTGATGGTTTACTATAGTATAGTTATCGGCAAACCATTATGTAAATATTATATATTTTTGCAAAAATATACACAATTCAGACAATTTTTCTTTATCATACGCCTCTCTGTTCCGCAGCCACCTATTGCAGATCGCTTTCTATAGTGAAGTTGTCTGTATGTTAGAGCGTGTGCCACCAACGCACAAAAAAACCGACGCTCAATGCGTCGGTTTTTTATACGAACCATTATTATCCCAACAGTTTTGTAACTGCGTCTGTCGACTGGTTTGCCTGTGCGAGCACGGAATCACCAGACTGCTCTAAGATACGGCGGTTTGCCTCGCGGATCATCTCCTCCGCCCTCGCCACGTCCTCAACCGCGCTGGATGCCGCGTTGATGTTCTCGAGTGCCTCCGCGGATTCGTTTGCCCTTGATTTGATCTGGAGCGATGCCGCATCGGAAGACGGCTCTGAAACCTTCTGTCCTGTCGCGAGCCTGTTCTCTCTTGCCATCATTGCGCTTGCCTTCGCCGCGTACGCTTCGTTTGCGATCTTGCTGTCACAGGTGAAACTACTCTTGATATCCATACTAATACCTCCTTGTGAAAAACAATTAGTCCTTTACATTAATTCCGGTGATATAATATTATGTCACCCTCTTAATGATTCTATTGTAAACGAATTGTCAGACTATGTCAACTAATTATTTCAAATTTTATGTAAATTTATATAGTTTTATTGCAATTCACCCCTTTGCCCGTGATCTGACAAGCTTTTGTGTGTATTAAATATGAATTGTGACAAATTTAGCGCACAATTTCGCTGCCTGCTGGCGTGACTGCCCGGCAGTGAACAGAACACTGCGCGCCGCATAGCGGCATAGTTCCTCTGCTCGGGGCTGCATCAATCGAGCCGGAAAGTCTTTTCCTGCTTGCCGCGCCCCGTGCGCCGCATGGCGGCATAGTTCCTCTGCTCGGGGCTGCGCATGACGAAAACAGGACAGCCCACCATGTGCGCTGTCCTGCTTTTGTCTCTGACATATTATCTATCCTGTAAACGACTACAGATCCACAATTCCTATGCGATCAGCGAAAGCACTCCCTGATTGCTCTGGTTCATCTGTGCGAGCATTGCCTGACCTGCCTGCTGCAAGATGTTCACGTTTGCGTATGCCACCATTTCTTTTGCCATATCCGTATCGCGGATCTGGCTCTCGGCTGCCGTCGTGTTCTCCACAACGTTGCCGAGGTTGCTGACTGTGTGCTCGAGGCGGTTCTGGCATGCTCCGATCTCGGAACGCTGTGCAGATACCTGCGCCAGTGCGAGCGCCACGCGCTCGATCGAGATGCTCGCGAGGTCTTCCGTGCGGACGTCAACCTGATCGACACCGAGACTTTCCGCGTCCATGGCATCGATGTAGAGATGGATCTTGTTGTTCATGTCCGCGTCCGTGCCTGCGTGGATCGCTGCACCAAAGCCTGTGGGGCGTCTGTTTGCCGCGATCTCGAGCGGTCCGTCACTGTAACCCTTTCCGTTCGTAGCTGTGCCGCCGACATAGATGTCATACCCGTTGGGATATGTGTTTGTCACCCACTGGCTCGTTCCGCTCACCTCAAACAGTTTCAGATTGTTGATCGTTCCATCCGCGAGGATGTCAGCGCCGCCGTTTGGCCTCACAGCCGTGCCGTAGCTTCCTGTGGCAACGCCGCCTGTACCCTGATCCACCTCATTGAGAAGCTTCTTCACAAAAGAAGCACCCATTGTCCCAAAATCCTTCTCAAACTGTTTCAGGTTCTTACCTGTGTACTTCTGAACGGCTGCCTCAAGACTGACACCGCCCTTGATCTCGTTCAGGACCTTGTCAAGCCCGCTACTCATGGCAGCCTTTGAAACGGAATTTCCGCCTGCTGCCATATATCCCAGATACATGCTCGCAAGATACCCTGTCGCATAATCCGACGCACCACCGTTTCCCGAATTGGTGAGCGGCTGTCTGTTGATCGCGCTTGTGATATCCGCCTCGGAAGAATTTTTGTTGATCCCGAGTCCCTGCACCCATGGGTTTCCATGGAAACATCCGCCTGCTGCGCTCTGCGCCATTCCCTCGATAAACCACAAAGGGAACCTGTCTTTCTGGAGTTCTCCGTTCACATTTCCTGTCATGCCGTTCGTGAGCGCCTCATCCATAAACGCATGCATCATCTCATGGACGATCGTCACTTCCAGTTCGTCCCTCGCCGCAGCGTTCAATGTGCCGTTTCCGAGCGTTGCCATATTGACACTGAGATTGAATCCCAAAGACTGCATATTCCCGCCAAACCGGAGCCCTACCGATGCCAGAACACTCGTGTTCGGGTCGTTGTACATCTTAAGCCCGATCCCGATCTCGGAACCCTGCAGATAACCGAACGCATCCTGAAAAGTATTCAGCAGTGAATTGACTGCCTGCGGCACGATCGATGTCTGGAGCACTGGGATCAGGTTGTTCGCCGTCGCCAGGTCTTTTGCTGAAAGCCCTGTTGTCGGAGCATTATTGTCCCCGTTCTGTGTTGTCTTGACACCGTATTCCACCGTGTAGAGCAGCTTTGTGCCTTCCACGCCTGCCAGCTCGTCTGCAGAGATCACCTTACCGGCATCATCGCCGTTCAGCGCTTTGAGGCAGAGCTGTTTCTTGTCTTCCTCGTACTTTTCCCTGATGGCTTCGAGTTTCCTGTCGTTGACAGCTTTCAGGTATGCACCCCTGCCGCCCTTGGAGATACTTCCATTCAGAAGGTATGTCTCGTTGAACTTGGTCGTCTCGGCAACTCTGTCGATCTCTGTGATGAGCTGTGATACCTCATCCTGTAAATTCTGCCTGTCAGACGCAGCGTTCGTGCCGTTTGCAGCCTGCACGCAGAGTTCGTTCATGCGCTGCAGCATATCCTGTACTTCGCCGAGTGCGCCATCCGCGATCTGCGCCATGGAAATGCCGTCCTCTGTGTTCTCTGTCGCTTTGGTAAGTCCTCTGATCTGACGTCTCATCTTCTCAGAGATCGACAGACCTGCCGCATCGTCCGCTGCCCTGTTGATCTTGTAACCGCTTGAAAGCTTCTCCGCCTTCTTTGACACTGCGCCGTTCACTATAGATAATTGTCTCTGGCTGTTCATAGCCTTTAGATTGTGTGCTATAATCATACACTTTTCCCCCTGATTTCCTTATCGTCAGGATCCGTTGGAAAATGCCCGAAACATTTTCTACAGCTCCCAGGCGCCGCATGGCTCTCTTCCCTGAAGCGGCTTTGTTCATTTTAGATCAATTCAGTCCCTGCCAGACCCCACCTCCTTTATGACCCGTTCCCTCTCTGCCACACACTGCTGGAGCTTCTGGTCAAAAAGCTCCGCCATCTCCATGTTTCCCATGCCCCTGTAGATATCGACAATGTAGGCATAGCATGACAGCCGGCTCTCGCCGAGCGTCTCGAGATCCTTCATCGTCGTCACTTTGACATACAGCATCAGCGCCTTGATGACCCTGCCGTTCTCCCGCAGCAGGTTCGCGTACTCATACGTGAACTTCGCCGAATTGTAGACTGCATTGTACTTCTCCAGCAGCTCCAGCGCATCCGGAAACCTGTCGCTGCGGCAGTATGCCTTTGCCAGCGACATGATCAGCTCCGGCACATACACATGCTCCGCGCTCTCCGCCATGCCAAGTCCCTTCTCATATGCGCTGATCGCGCTGTCCATCTCACCCAGCACAAAGTACGACTGTCCCATCTGGAAATAGTGATACCCGCTGCCGCCGTCCTGATCGATCACTTTCTGCAGCAGATCCAGGTTCCTCCTCTGTTTCCGCTCCATCGCCTCGCCTGTCACGGCATACCCGTGGTGGATCACCTCCATCGGGAGCAAAAATGCCTCCAGCGAATCCATGTTCTTGCCGGACTCTGTCGTGCAGATCTGCTCATGAACCGGAAAATAGTACTGGTAAAAATTTTTGTTGTACATGCGCGGCACATCGTCGGAGACATACCCGGTCTCCCCGTTGTCCTTGGCGACCAGGTTGGTGAGGCGCATCACACCCGCATAGCGCGGATAGCGCTGCATCAGGATCCGCAATGCGCTGACATCGACGCTGGTGACATACTCATCACAGTCAACCACCAGGATCCAGTTGTTCTGCGCAAAGGAAGCGCAGTGATTCCGCGCGGCGGCAAAATCATCTACCCACTCAAAATCGACCACTTTGTCCGCATATTCGCAGGCGATCTCCCTTGTGCGATCCGTGGATCCGGTGTCTGTCACGACGATCTCCCAGTCATATTTTTTCAAATGTTTCAGACACTGCTCTATGTGCTCCTCCTCGTTCCTGGCAATGATGCACACTGTAATCGGTAGCTTGGACATACCTCTCTCCCCTTGTTGTGTTATTATTCTGCGCCGGTCACGCGCTCCTTGTCCGCATGGTAGGCGAGGAAACGCTGATGAAAGTTCTCCGCCATCTCCTTCTCCCCGAACGCCTCATAGATCTGAATGATCCTGCCATAGCAGTCCGTCAGCTCCCCGCCGAGCGTCCCCATATCCGGCAGCGTCGTCACCTTGATATAATTTCCCAGCGCCTTCAAGACCTGCTCGTCCTTCCACAGGATGTTTGCGTATGTATGCACATATTTTGCCGTGTTGAAATCCTTTGCATACTTCTCCATCAGCGCCAGTGCATCCGGCACCCTGCCCGCGTCGGCATAGGTGTTTGCCAGGGACATGATCAGCTCCGGCACATAGTACTTCTCCAGCCCCGGTATGTGCTCCATCGCCTTCTCGTAGGCTTCTATCGCCTCCTGCGCGCCGGAGAGCGTCAGCTGCGACTGTCCGATCTGGAAATAGACATAACCCTTGTCCGGCGCGGATTCCAGCTCCTGGTAGAGCAGCTCGAGATTTCTGACCTGCTTCTTTTTCATGGTCTCGCTGTCGAGCGCATATCCGTGATGAATGACATCGATCGGGAGCAGAAAGCCGTCCATCGCGTCATCACGCTTTGCCGGATCGAGCGGAACGATCTGCTCATGGATGGAATAATCAAACTTATAGAAATTCTTGTTGTACAGGCGCGGCACATCCGTGTTGACATATCCCTTGTTCCCCTTGCCGTTATCCGTGATGTTTTTCAGCCGGAGCACCCCCGTGTATCTGACATGCTTCTGCATCAGCATCCGCAGGATCCTGATGTCGACCGACTGCACGATCTCGTCGCAGTCGATCGCCAGGATCCAGTTGTTGGACGCGAAGGAGGCACAGTAGTTTCTGGCTGCCGCAAAGTCGTTGACCCACTCGAAATCAACCACCTTGTCGGCATATTTCTCCGCAATCTCCCTCGTCCTGTCAGTGGACCCTGTATCCGCCACGATCACCTCCATGCCGTACGGCAGCAGATGCTTCAGGCAGTCCTCTATAAATTTCTCCTCGTTTTTCGCAATGATACATACCGATACCGGTACTTTTGACATATCTCTGTTCCTCCCTGACCCTATTGCAGTCCGCAATATTTTTAATGAAACCCGAGCAGGGAAGAGGCCTCTTCCCATACTCGCGCGGGGTGCGTGCAGCAGCGCTGCTAATTTCCCTACGCACCCCTGCGCATAAATAGACGCGCAGGCATGCGGTTTCCAACATGCCTGCGCGTCATCCATGACGTTATAACATTCCTATTTCTTGTGATCCATCAGCTGTGGATCCACTGTATTCAACCTGCTGACAGCGCTGTAATACTTCGTCGCCGCACTCGCTGTCACTTTCCGCTCCCTGATCTCCTGACGTTTTGAAGTCAATGCCGCTTCCATCGATGCTTTATTGCGCTGCTCCTGCGCCTCGATCGAGACGCCCTTGGCAACCGCTTCCCTGACCAGATCCTGCATCCGCTGAACTTTCTCCCTGTACTTGTCGGGATTGCCCTGCACATCCTCCCTGACCAGCTCATAGGTCGATGTGAATCCGTCATCCAGCCGGTTGAGTTCCTCGATCAGTTCACCCTTCTCGTCCATGACCACATCGTATGCCTCCGCATCAAACGGTCTCTTCGTCGATACCTCCAGCTGACGTTTGTTGATCTCATAGACTTTGTCAAGTACTTCAAGTTTCTTTTCCAGACTTTCTGTCATGATCTGCAGATAATTTTCTGTCATGTCTGTTCCCCTTCCATACTGTACCAGACGAACTGTCCGATCAGGTTCCGGTCCTCTTGTAAGCGCCAAGATTACCCTGTCCGCCTGCCACTCTCGCCTGCGCAACGGGATTGCTCTTATCTCCGGCAACTTTCTTCATGACCTCTTTCCAATTGTCCCTCATGGAACGCAGATGCTTTAACACCTCTTCCATGATCTCGGGATCTTTCGCCACATTTGCCTCATGGCACCGTCTCAACAGATATACGTACACATTTTCAAACTCCTGCGACACCGCATATTTTCTGTCAAGCGTATCCCTGAAATTCTGGATGATCTTCTCCACCTTGACGATATTCTCATGCGCCTTTGCAGGATCCTTGTTTTCCATGGCGAGAATTGCCACGTTTCCGAACTTGATCGCCCCATCGTAGAGCATCAGTGTCAGCTCCGCCGGTGAAGCCGTCATAATCTTCGCATTCTGATATTGTGCATATCCATTTTGTTTGAGCATGCATTTCCCTCTTTCTACGCGGATCCCGCCCAGGATCCGCGTTGTACTCCATTTCCACCTATATCAACAGATATTGCTTCCTTCATTATTGTCCCAGCATACTTGCGAGGGAATTCTGGCTCGACTGCAGCTTTGACAGTGCCACCTCCATCGCAGAGAACTTCTTGTACCACTTATCCTCGTAGGCATCCAGCTTCTTCTGCGCTTCCTTGATCCTCTTGGTATAGTCGTCGTACTCGTTCTTCATGCGCTTGTCGTCGTACACCTTGTAGATGCTCCTGTACTCCGTACTCCCCATCGTATCGTGGAGAGAACTGTACATCTCCTTACTCATCGTCGTGAAGAGCTCGATCACCTTGTCAGGATCCGCTGCGATCGCTTCCTTGAGCTTGTTCTTCTCATCGGAATACTTGTCATCATCGCTGTCACCCATAATATGAAGCGCGTTGCGCTCTGCTTTCTCCGTGTCAAAATAGCTGCCTGTGCCGATACCGAAGTTGACAAGATAAAGTGTCTCGCCGCCGATATCGTAGCCCTTATTGATCGCGCCTGTCATACATTGCATCACCGTGTAGAGATCCTTGTCCTTCCGGAGCAGGGAACCCTTGATCGTATCTTCCCACTGCTCGACCTCTTCGTCGGACATGGCTTCCTTCTCCTCCTCGGTAAGCATGTTGTACTTCCTTGCGGAGTTGGCGCTGTAGAGTTTCGTCATCTCGTTCATGATGTCATTGTACTCCGTGATGAAGTCCTTGATCATGTCATAGATGCCGTCATAGTCCGTATCTGTCGTGATATTGATGTTCTCATCCGTTTCTTTCGTCACCGCGTTTGCCGTGATGCTCAGTCCGTTGATCGTAAAAGTATTCTTGTCGGAAGTAAATACCGCTCCGTTCAGGACGATCTCCGCATCCTGTGCATCGATGCGGGTTGCCTCTGAACCGTTTGCATATTTGTAGTCTGTCTTGAGACCGAGATCCGTCAGCACGCTGTCATCCGTGTTCCCCGCGGCATCGAGTCCCTCGAGCGTGAACTCCTTGTCTGCTCCCGTGTCCATGGCGGAGATGAAAAACCGCTGGTTCGCCTCGTCAAAGCTCGCCCGGACGCCGCCCTCCGACAGTTTCGAAGTGAGCTGTCCGATCTCCATGTCCGCTGTGATCTCCACCTCAGTAACCTTCGCATCCGCGCCCTTGCCGACTGTGAGCTTGATCTTCTTGCCGACCAGATCCGGCGAGATATCGCTCACCTTCGCCTTGTAATCCTTATCCTTCTCAGAATAGTTCTTGAAGTCACCCGGCTCGTAGATGTAGTCCTTCATCGTGATCGCGTTGCCCGTGAAGGTATCCTGCTGACCGTCGCTCATGTCGGCGAGTCCGAGTCCCTGCAGGATCGTCTTGTTTGTGCCTGACGGCGAGCTGCTTGACATCTTGACAGTTGTCGTCGCATCCGCTCCGGTCACTGTGACCTTGCCCCGGTCGTACTCCATCGAAACATTTTTGCCTGCGGCAGCCGCCGCATTGTTAAACTTCGTGATAAAATCACTGATCGTATCCGTGCTGTTGATATTGCCGACTATAAATTGATCTGTGCCGACCGTAACCGTCAGCTGACCGTTGTCATCCGCAACACCGAGATCTTTCAGTGTCAGCGACGAATTGTAATTTTTGATAAATTCCTCTTCGGTGATGACTCCGTTCTGGACATCCTGCGATTCCTTTGCCGCTGCCTTTGCCTTCTCCTCGTCAAAGATCGAGACGTCGCCCTTCCTCTTCATGGACACCTTGGCGCCCGTCAGATAGCCCGCCTTGGCAAGCTTATTGATCCTCAAGGACTGCGTACCGTTCACTGCGCCCTCGCTCGCCGTGATCGTCGCCTTCGACGGGTCGGAGACCGTTGTCTTCTTCTTGGCATAGCTTCCCGCCAGTCTCATGTTGGACAGGGTACCTGTGTAGAGCTTGTAGATGCGCTTGTTGAGATCCTGCCACTTCGCCGTCTTCCACTCCAGTTTCTTCTGGTCATGTTTTAAGTTCGTTACCTTCTGTGCTTTCGCCTGAACTAACTGCTGTATTATCGACTCCGTATCCATACCTGAATACATACCCGTCATTCTCAATAAATCTGACATTGTAATCCCTCCATATTATACCATTACAACAACGTACTATTTTACTCCCGATCACATTCTCTGATCAACCAGCACGCCTGCAAGCTCCATCCGCTTTGCCAGCAGATCCAGTGTCTTCTCAGGCGGGATCTCCTTGATCACTTCCTGCGTGTCCCTGTCCACCAGCTTGATGACGATGCGGTTCGTCTTCTCATGAATCCCGAACTTCGTGTCGGAATAATGGGGCAGCGATGCAACAGCCTTCTCCATGACTTTCTTTAGTTTGTCGAGATTGACATCCTTCTGATCATCGATGAGCTGTTTTTTGTCAGCCTGTATAGACAACATTACTGATTCATCTGATTCTTTTGCGATCTGTACTTCCATCACTCCATCCGTGGATTCTGTCCTCCCAGTCTCCGCAGCTTTGGGTGCTGCTGACTGCTCAGGTGCCTTCCTTGTCTGATTGTTCTGAACTATCTGTGTAGCCGGAACGGTCTGCTGCCGGGTATTGCTCCCTGATATAGGCTTCATATACATGCTAATCACCTCCATGTCACGCATGCGCATTCTTCATGCAATTCTCCTAACCGTTCAGTCCTTCATTCCCGCAGACGCCGAGCCCCGCAAAATCCCGTCCCAAACAGTTACCAACTTCATCATACAAACTGCAATCAAAATAATTTCATTTACTATATCGTCAAATTCTATTGAAAAATTAATGGTATATCTCTATTTTATACGAAAATAGCTGAAAAAACAACAGAAAAATTTCCGCTGGGCTGAACTGTTACGACAACTTCCCAGACATGTACATCCTGTCACAATACTGCTACTTTTGCTCCAACAGCGCCTGCAGTCTGGCGATCTGTGCGTCCCGCTCTGCGAGCTGCCGCTCGTTTTCAGCCTTCTGCTGTGCGATGACTTGTTCCTGCTCTGCGATGACATTTCCCTGCTCTGCAATAATAGCATTCTTTTTCGCAAGGTCCTTTTTGTACCTGCTCTCGATCGTCCGCGCCACACGGTCAGCTTCCTCGCACGCTTCACACCAGTAGCGCACTTCATCGTCCTGGTTCAGACGGAACACGGTCTCACAGGTCTCCTGAAAAATCTCATCTTGTTGTGACAACATCTTTAACTCCTCCCATGTCCTGGTCTTAAGCAGACGCGCCCAGTAGTCGAGTTTCCACTGTCTGTCCTCCTCTGTTGCCAGTTCGATCTGATTTAAGTCTAACACATTCAGCGTGAACTTGTCATTATAAATGTAATGCTTTTTTATGTTCATCATCTTGTTTGCGGCATAGAACTCGGGATAGTCGGGAAACGGTGTGAAGTCCAGGATCCCTATATGGTATGCCGGTCTGATATCAGAGTAGTCCTCCCCTTTCTCCAGGCTGTTAAAAATCCGGCACAGATACGACAGCGAACGGTCATCCCAGAATTGCTGTGTCCTGACTTGCAGCTCGATATTGATGATCGCCGTGTCATTCAGCATTACTTTGATATCAAGGATAAAATCCTTGTCGCGCATCCTGTCGCTGAACTCGATCGGATTGAGCAGCACGACTGACTGCACCTCATCAGGTTCCAGATGCAGCAGCGCGCAGACCAGTCCTTTTAACACTCGCAAAAACACCAAAAAATGTTTAAGAATATGTGGATATTATCCGATATATATGGTAATATAGTTTTGCATATAATGCAAATTATATAGCACCAGTTTACAGAAGAATGGCGGATGCAGTACCTGCTGGAAAGCCGACGGGCAAAAGGAATTGTCCTGACGTAATGCGCTGTCCATTTGGCAACCAAACACCATAGAAACACATGGAGGTATTTATTATGGTAGTACAACACAATCTCAGGGCAATGAACGCCAACAGAATGTTGGGCATCACACAGGGAACGCTATCCAAATCAGCAGAAAAGCTGTCGTCCGGCTACAAGGTGAACCGTGCGGCTGACGACGCGGCAGGTCTTTCCATTTCCGAGAAAATGAGAAAACAGATCCGCGGGCTGTCACAGGCTTCCCTGAACTCAGAGGACGGCATCAGCGCGGTGCAGACTGCCGAGGGCGCGCTCACCGAGGTACACGACATGCTGCAGCGCATGAACGAGCTTGCGACCAAGGCGTCAAACGGCACCAACGCACTCTCCGACCGCCAGACGATCCAGGACGAGGTCGACCAGCTCCTCACGGAGATCGACCGCGTATCGGAGACGACAAAATTCAACGAGATGTATCTCCTGAAAGGAGACACCGACAAAGTGACCAGGTATCTGAACGCAAAGGACGCCGGTCTTGACGGAACGATCTCGCAGAATGCCACAAGGGCGTCTTTTACGATGAATGCGCTCAAGCTTGGCGACAGCATCACGATCGCGGGAAAGGAGTATACGATTGGGACGAACATATCCCCATCACTGATACACGACGCAGTTATAAAGGCTGTCACGGGCGGCAAGTTTGGTCAGCCTGACATGTTGAATACCCCCGATGCCGTCAATGCCGCAGCGATGGCAGGCGCACACATCGATGTTGATGGCGTACAATACACGATCGTCACCGATAAGACGCAGGAGAACGCTGACAAAAACATGCTGACACTTACCAACATCATGGAAAAAGTATCAGAACCAGGCAGCACAGCCAAGTACAACGGAAAAACGTACCATGTAATTGTTGATGACAAGCCGACTCCCGGCGTGGGGCCTATTGCCCATGACGATATCGATGATGTTGAACCATCCTTTATCACTGATCTGCAGGCATACAAGATGATCCGTCAGGAACTCGGTCTCGCCAACAACATCGGGGCGAACAAGGAAAATTCTGATGTGGATATTATCATAAAAGATGATAACAATGTAGATCTGGATCTATCAACCGCAAAGGATACAGCTCCTATCACGAACGCCAAGAAGGTCACATTCACCTTTGACAAAGGTCAGTACACCGCAAAAGAGGACTTCAACTTCTCGCTCCATGTAGGCGCGGATGCGGATATGACCAACAAGATCAGTGTGGGCATCAAGGCGCTTGACACGGCAGGACTTGGCATCGACGGATTGAATGTAAAGGATTCGACAGGCGCAAGCGCCACATACGCGATCGACTCCATCTCAGATGCCATCGCGTCCGTATCGGCACAGCGCTCCCTGCTCGGCGCAGTCCAGAACCGCTTAGAGCACACGATCAACAACCTGGACAATGTCGTGGAGAACACGACAGCCGCAGAGAGCCAGATCCGCGACACGGATATGGCGACAGAGATGGTAAAATACTCCAACGCCAACATCCTCTCGCAGGCCGGACAATCCATGCTTGCTCAGAGCAACCAGGCAAACCAGGGTGTCCTCAGTCTATTAGGCTAGGCTCAGAGATTACAAAAACCACCGCAAATGCGGTGGTTTTTCTGTGCGCGGGTACAGAGGATATCTACCAGCGGAAACTTGTGGGCATGATCCGTCCCGCTACCCTGCCAGCAGTGAGAGGATCCCCTGACTTGACTGGTTCGCCTGCGAAAGCATTGCCTGCCCGGACTGCAGCAGGATATTGCGGTTGGAGTACAGCACCATCTCTCGAGCCATATCCGTATCACGGATCCGGCTCTCGGAGGCTGTCGTGTTCTCCACAACGTTATCCAGGTTCTTGACCGTGTGCTCAAGGCGGTTCTGGTATGCGCCAAGCCTGCTCCGCTCCGCACTGACCTTGTCCTTTGCCTTGCCAAACGCCTTGATCGCCTGATCCGCGCCGCTGACCTGGACCATGAGCCGCCTGTATTTGCCCTTCGAAGTCCTCACTACCTGCTTCTCATAGATATAGCCGCCCCTGACATCGATATTGTCAATGCCGAGCGCATGGCTTGATATGGTTGCCATCTTCAATACCATCTGGTTTCCCGTGTCCGCGCCAACCTGCAGTGCGACCTGCAGCGGCTCCTCGTGGGATCCGGGTATGCGCACTTCCTTCTCATACATGACGCCGGCGGCAAACAATCCCCAATCCATCTTTGTATTGTAAGGTGTCCCGGGACGCTCATCGTACACCCAAAGTTTATTGGGGTTGGTGGGATCTTTCTCCAACCGAGTAAAATGATCTGCCGGATGCCCTGGAACTCCATTGCTGTCCTTTGTGAGATCCAGGATCGCATCGATCAGATCCGAAGCCGAATGGATGTCATCAATCCCCAGTTTGAATACATAGGAATTGCCCGACTGGACGGGAGGCTGTGCGCCTGTGCCTGCAGTGAATTCCACACAGTAGAACTTATCGCATGTACAGCATGTCGTACTGAATCCCTTGCCGTACAGATCCTGCTTCGTGTCAGCCGAATAATCCTTGAAGTCCATGCTGGCAGCATAACTTCCCTTGTAGGTCTCGGAAAGCACCGTCTTGCCGTCTACCTCATTCTCCATGTCGATCGCCGGGCAGTCTACCCAGTCCGGCAGGCTTCCGACCGGAAGCAGCGTTCTCACCACCCGGTCCGGCGCATACACGCCGATCCCCTTGAGCACCTGGATCTCATTGAACTTCGTGCGCTCCTTGATCGCATCGATCTCCGTGATGATCTGGTCGATCTCGTCCTGGATCTTCTGTCTGTCCGCCGCACTGTTCGTGCCGTTTGACGCCTGGACAGACAATTCCATGCACCGGTCGATCATATCATGTACTTCCGTCAGGGCGCCATCCGCGATCTGTATCATGGAAATGCCATCCTCAGAATTTGCCGATGCCTGTGTCAGCCCTCGGATCTGCTTGCGCATCTTCTCCGATATGCTCAAGCCCGCGGCATCATCCGCCGCTCTGTTTACCTTGTACCCGCTTGAGAGCTTCTCCGCAGATTTTCCCAGAATCCCTTCCGTCATGCCTAACTGGCGGTCCGCGTTCATCGCTCTGATATTATGTTGTATCCTCATGACCATCATCCTCCTTGACATCCTGGTCGTATATAACCCAAGCCGGATAACGGTATTTTCCTTGTGAGTTATATTAGTTGCGCAAGGTTTAGATAATACTAGACCTTATCTTATCTATCGGCACATTTTATAAAATTCTTAAGATATGTGTGCAATTTTTGCAAAAAAGTTATGCAAAACATCATACTCCCTTTTCGGAAAAATGTTCCTACTGCTCATTCGCCAATACCTTTATATAGAAATAATAGTGTGCTGTCCCACCATAACCATTCTTTTCAGCGTCCCATTCGGCAACGACCTCATAAATATATCCGCCTGGCTTCAACTCTATTTCATAGCCGTCAATAGCGATAGTTTCACTGTCTGCATCATGGTTGTTCCATTGCTTCTCATTCCAGCACTGAATATTTAAAATTGAATCGGGGTTCTCTGCGAACTCCAAAGCAGCTGTCGTCTCTGAGGTTTCAAATTTTGGAATCCAATTTTCGCAATCCAGCGGGTGCGGACTATCAGTTTGTGTCACGGTAGAAGTTCCATCGCTGTTTCTTTTCTGCCACACATAAGTCCCCAACAGCGTATCAAAAGCAGTTTCATCGCTTATGACAGTTAATCCGGGCGGCTCTTCCAATACGATACTGGCATTTTCATCCTTTAACAGTCTGTTTGCATATGCATTGAGTGCCTGACACGGTTCATATTTCGTCCTATAACCAACACCATCGATCACAAAGAATGGGTTATATGCCATGACTTCTGTCTGTGTTCCGTCCGACAGCACCAGCGTAAAGACCACGCCCTGTCCGCTATACTCTGTATAGGAATTGTCTTCCCTGTAGAGCACCACCTCATTCAAATATCCTGTTAATTCCTCGATGTCCACAATTTGAATGGTGGTGTCCGGCGGAGTCACCCGCACTGTGGCTGACACGATTTCCGCCGGTTCCATATCTTGAAATGGTTTTTTGCCCGCAGCAGTACGATAAACAATCATGATCATACCTATAAGTACTATGCATGCCAATATAACGATCAGCGCCTTCTTTTTCATAACGATCCTCCTCGTATCTTCATAATCTATATAGATGCTCAGCAAAAACTTTCGTTATTGGGAGTCGATCGCGAAGTTCGTCGTCAGCGGACTTTCGCCACAAATCACGGACATGCCTGTCATATTAAAAAGGACTGCTGAAATATCAGCAGTCCTTTTTTTATGGTAGAAACTAACGTTCCCTTCCTGTGGAATCGGTGATTACTGCAGTAAGCTGAGTACACCCTGGTTCGCCTGGTTCGACTGTGCCAGCATAGACTGACCAGCCTGCTGGAGGATGTTCGCATTCGAGTATTTCACCATCTCAGTTGCCATGTCTGTGTCACGGATCTGGCTCTCTGCAGCCGTTGTGTTCTCAACAACGTTATCCAGGTTATTAATGGTATGCTCTAATCTGTTCTGGATCGCACCGATCATTGACCGCTGCTTGGAAACATGTGCGATTGCCTCCGCGATCGAATCGATCGCGTAAGTAGCATATGCTCCTGTTGAATCCTTAACATTCAGACCATTGATGCCTAGTCCCCTGGTATCGAGCGCATCGATCGTCACACCGATCTTGTTTGTCATATCTGCGTCAGCACCTACGTGAAGGTTGAAGTTGAGCGCTTCCTGGACGTCGTATTTGCCCTTTTGTGTTATGGCAAAAATCGCTTTCTTCGGATCCGTCGCAATATCCACATCTTCAACTACAGCGTTTCCGCCTGTCTTTGCTCCGATGCTGTTGGCAAGTGTCAATTCCTGACGAATCATCGAGTATGCTTTTGCTGCTGTTATGACAGATGCATCAACATCATCCACGCCGTCTTTCGTAGTCGGATCATTAGGTGATTTCTCGTCTTTCATGATATGATATGTCTTACCTTTATATAAAACTGAACTCTGCTCTACAACTTTTGCTGCGATCTGAGTCTTGCTCAAAACATTCTTATCTGCATTCACATTGGAACCATCGTCAGCAGCTACTGTATACTGAACACCATCGATCGTGATCAGCTCTCCTGCCGCTACCGAATTCGTGATCATATTTTCAACAGCAGCTACACCCTCAGTTTCTTCCAAGCCGATCTGATACTGCTTACCGCCGATCGAGATACTGTCACCAAACTTCAAAGCATTCATTGTGAATGTCGCAAATGTCGCGCCATCCTGAAGCTGCCCGTCGATTCCTGCATCCTTCGCCTGCAAATACTTCTCAACCCTGTTCGCATCACCCTTCAAGAGGTAGATCTCGTTGAACTTGGTCGTCTCTGCTACTCTATCAATCTCAGTAAGGAGCTGGTCAACTTCGTCCTGGATCGTCTGACGGTCTGACAAAGCGTTCGTTCCGTTCGCTGCCTTCACTGCAAGCTCATTCATTCTCTGTAACATATCATGCACTTCTGTTAAAGCACCTTCTGCTGTCTGCACTGCACTAATGCCGTCCTCAGCGTTGCTGGAAGCCTGTGTGAGACCTCTCATCTGCTTTCTCATCTTCTCTGAGATCGCAAGCCCTGCCGCATCGTCTGCCGCACGGTTGATCTTGTAACCAGAAGAAAGCTTCTCTGAAGACTTTGACAAAACACCTGTTGTGATTCCTAACATTCTGTTTGCGTTCATTGCTCTAAGATTGTGCTGTACTACCATATAATTACCTCCTTGTAATTGCCGCATGCGACTCCCCCGCATACGGATGTCGGCGACTCCCTTCGCCCCATTTGTTACACAAAATTTTTACTATATTAAATTTTCATATTCCCCGGAAAATGCTTTAAATTCCATTTCGGCATCAACTTAAAGTTTTACCGGATTGCGTTGAATGGTCTCATTTCTGTTTCCATTCACTTATTATATCGGACAATATCCAGTATACTTTATAGTTGTCTGAATATTTTTTTTATTTTTTTAATTGCATATATTTTCAATACAATTAAAGGGCTGCCGGAAGCTATCCTGCGCAGGCTGCGCCTGCCATTTTTCTGCTGCTCCCAAACACGATCTTTTGATCAACCCAGCAGCGACAAAATGCCCTGGTTAGCCTGGTTTGCCTGCGCGAGCATGGACTGCCCTGCCTGCAGGAGAACACTGTTGTTGGAATATGTCACCATCTCCTCCGCCATATCGGTATCGCGGATGTTGGACTCCGCCTGCGTCGTATTCTCGACAACATTGTCAAGATTCCTGATCGTATGCTCCAGACGGTTCTGCATCGCACCGATCAGGGAACGCTGCGTAGATACCTTCTTGAGCGCATCCGCGACAACATCTATCATATCTGTCGCCAGATCACCTGTATCATCCACGATCCCGATCCAGTTCGAGTGGATCTTGTTCACGCCAAGCCCCGACGACGAGAGGTTTTCGATCTCGACGGTGATCTTGTTGGGTTCATCGGAATCCGCTCCCGCATGCAGGTTGAACGTCAGATCCTTTGGCACCTCCACACTGCTCTCCCGGATATAGCTCTCGATCAGGGACATGCCTGTCGCAACATCGATATCGCCGACCTTGATCTCACTCAGCGGATCCGCCTGGGCAGACGTAAACAGCCCTCCCTCATAGCTTCCGTCGCCGTCCACATTAAAGTACTTGTACAGCGCCATTGCCGATACTTTCTTGCCATCGGCATCGTAGAGCTGTGCGTGGGAGCGGTCCTGCTCGATCGTCACGCCATCCAGAAACTGGAACGGCTCAATATTGCCGTCATTGTCAAAATCATAGTTCAGTTCGTCCCTCACCCTGGTTCCCATCAGCGTATCTACCAACAGATACCCGTCAGCGATCCCGTTGTCCGCATTGAGGTAATCATTCATCTTTTCGCCTTTGGCGATGTGGATGACCGCCTTGGTATCCTGATCATACAGATACAGATCCCTCGCCGCATTGATCTGTTTCTTCGCAGTGGCATCATAGATCAGGTCGATAACTGTCTGGTTTGTGCCAAGCGCCGTATTCGCCGCGGCTACCTGTTTATTGACCTGGATTCCCATAAATCCGCGATAGTCGGCATTCACTCCGGTTTTTCCAGGATTGAGAAACGGCGTGATATCATTGCCGTTCTGCACTTTCCTGGCACTGACCGGCGTGCCGGAAGCCGCGTTGTCTATCGCATCGTCCACAAAGTAGATCGTATTGTGCCCGATATAGTTCTGTTTTGTCGTGGGTTCCCCGTGGATATCCGCATTCGGATTCGGCGTATCTACCGTCTTGTAATCAACGATCCAGCTCTTGTACGTCCCCTTGTTCTCCTCATCTCCTTTTAACAAGTAGATCTCGTTGAATTTGGTCGTCTCGGAAACCCTGTCGATCTCCGTCACCAACTCATCCAGCTCGTCCTGTATATATCTGCGGTCCGTCTCGGAATTTGTGCCGTTCGCCGCCTGTACCGCCAGCTCGTTCATGCGCTGCAGCATGTCCTGAACCTCGGCAAGCGCGCCCTCCGCCGTCTGTACACACGAGATCCCATCCTCGGAGTTGGAAGATGCCTGCCCGAGCCCCCTGATCTGTTTCCTCATTTTCTCGGAGATCGCAAGTCCTGCTGCATTGTCTGCCGCACGGTTGATCTTGTAGCCGCTCGATAGTTTCTCTGTCGAGCTCGCTGACTGCTTTGTGTTGATCCCCAGCATCCTGTTGGCATTCATCGCCTTTAAGTTGTGTTGCACTACCATATCCATACCCTCCTTGTGTAAGGAACTGTAGAAAAATCTAAGATAGACTCCGGGAGTCCATCAAAAATAGTTTCCCCTCGCAAACCGGATCATGTCCGCTGCACAATGACTGCAGACATGAGTTATCTTTCGTATTCTTTTTTTATGCTACTTTTTTTTTCAAAAACTGTCAATATATTTTTCAAAATTGTTTCCATTTTTCGTACAATTTAAAAAATTTTCTGTAAATTTCTTTATTTTTTAAAGATCTGTGCCGATATTATCTGTAAAACATTATACTATATCAAATTTTTCAACATATCTGAAGGAGGAACACAACATGGTGATACAGCATAATGCATCTGCAGCTAACTCGAGCAGACAGTTGGGGATCATCTCGGGTCTACAGGCGTCGAGCACGGAAAAGCTGTCTTCCGGATACAAGATCAACCGCAGTGCCGACAACGCGGCGGGCTTGTCCATATCTGAGAAAATGCGGAAACAGATCCGCGGCCTTGACAGGGGCGCCTTAAATATAGAAGACGGCATCAGCTATGCACAGGTGGCGGACGGTGCCCTGAGCGAAGTCCATGACATGCTGCAGCGCATCAACGAGCTGGCAGTGCAGGCGGCAAACGGCACAAACTCTCCCACGGACAGGCAGCATATCAACGACGAGGTACAGGCGCTGAAAACAGAAATGGAGCGCGTGTTTCAGACAACCGCTTTCAATGACAAAAAGATCTGGGAAGAGACTGTCACGATCGACAAAAATGTGGTCGGACAGGTCAAAGTACAGTCAACTACCATCGCCACACCCAGTTCACAGACATTGCAGATCAACAATGATACATTCGGACTGCTCCCCGCGAGCACGCCAGACAGGGATCCCTGGACAGATTACCATACATTTGACAACAGCTACAGCTATTATACGATTCATGCCGACGACGATGGCATAAACCTGTCATGGTCGGCGTTTAACGGCACCTCCTACAGGACAAAAACGATCACGTGGAATGAGCTGCGGGATAACGGTTTCAAATTTGACGTCGGTGATTATTTTGAAAACAAGGACAGCGCCGGAAATGCGATCACGGATCCCGCAAAACAGCTGGTCGACGCAAATGGCGATGCCAAATTCGATTTTTCCGTGGCATTGAACGTGACGGCAGGCGCGACAAACGATCAGATCGCCGCCGCGATCAACGGCACTACGATGTCCCAGCGCCTCAATTCCTCTACCAAATTCCAGGATGAAGGCAACACACTTTCCGGCTCTGGTCTCCGGCTTTACTCCCAGTCCTTTGTCTATGCGGCGGCGTATGCGGATTCCGTGCTTGCCAAAGACAAGGGCGTCAGCGGATACGATTTCGAAAATCCTTCCGACTCGTTTATCGAGCCTGTCAAAAACGCTTCCGGCGGCAATCTCACAAAGATACCGAACAAAGGCGCCAATCTGTCAACCGCAAGAAATTCCACCGACGGATGGGAATTTGCATTTCAAGCCGCAGGACTCGGCAAACTGACCGCAAAACCCTCACAGTGTTCGTACTATTCAAATGACACCGATGTCACCCTCACGCCGAGTGTTACCCCCATAACGGCGACCGAGGCAGACGTTATCCGGTCAGGGCGGGATGCGAACGATGAAAATGTATTCTGGGAACTTGATTATTCCACTTCTCCCTGGCCGAATCCCACGGAGAAACACTGGTATATCACAACCAAACATATGAGCAGCGGAACCGGTACATTGGGGGATGTCATGCATACCCTTACCGGGAGCAAAGGGCTTTTGTCCAAATCGATCCAGAACGGATCACCGACGGGAAACAGCGGCGCAACGGATGCCGGCGGACATGTATACATCACGTTTGACATTACCGCAGACACCCCGTACACTTACGGCAAAGATGCCGCCGGCAATGACCTGACCTCCGACAAGGTGGGCACTTTCACACTGGCTTTTGACGTCACGGCAACGGACACGGAACAATCCATACTGGACAAGCTCAACGCCGCTTTCAATGACAATACACTCTTTGACCTTGATTTCACTAACAATAACAAGACAAACGGCACCGTGCAAAGCTCAGGTTACAACACTTCGACCATGCTCAAAAACGACTATCTGCCGGAAGACAGGCTCGTCGACATCGACCTCAGCATACACAGCGGCGACGAGACGACCGACAAGATCTCTCTGAATTATGAATGTCTGCGCCTCAAGACCATCGGTCTGGCGGACACCAACGTCCTGACCCAGAACAGCGCGCTTGACGCGATCGACGAAATTGCTGGTGCGCTTGAGATCATAAGCGCACAGCGCTCCATGTTCGGCTCCTACCAGAACCGCATGGAACGCGCCTACAATATCGACAACAATTCATCCGAAAATGCACAGCATGCGGAATCCAAGATCCGCGATACCGATATGGCTGTGGAAATGGTCAATTACTCCAAACTGCATATCCTGGGGCAGGCGGGGCAATCCATGCTGGCGCAGTCAAACCAGAGGAATCAGGGTATCATGAATCTGCTGAACTGATGCGCTTTTGCGCACCGCAAAAGAAAACTGCCGTGCAGCACACACGGCAGTTTTCCATATATATATGAAATGATAGGTACCGATTTAATATATTCTCAGCTTGACATTCAAAATCCGCCTCACGGATTCATCAATACGCTCCTCGCTGATCTCACCACGATCGATGGCAGAGAGCACATCCTCTGCTGCCTGATGAAAATCCTGGGGCATCAGTATCATGTCAACACCTGCATTGATCGCAGCTACTGCTGCTTCGCCGCTTGTATACTGCTCGACGATCGCCCCCATATTCATGGCGTCTGTCACAATGATACCATCGTATCCCAGATCCCCGCGCAGGATCTCTGTTACCATTTTGCGGGAAAGCGAACAAGGCGTATCGTCTCCTGTGACATTGGGCACGGATATATGAGAAATCATAATAAAATCGATCTCTGCTTCGCTGGCACCTGCAAATGGAACCAGTTCCGCCATTTGCAGTTCCTCATAACTCTTGTCTGTGTATGCAAAGCCTTTATGTGTATCAGCCTCTGTGGCACCGTGCCCCGGAAAATGTTTAAATGTGCTCATGATCCCACTGTCGTGGAGTCCGTCGGAGTACGCGCTGGCATAGCATAGTACTGTCTCGGCATCTTTCCCAAATGAACGATCCCCGATCACAGTATTGTTCTCATTGGTCAATACATCCGCGTCCGGCGCAAAGTCTACATTAAATCCCAGTTCTTTCAAGTACGCACCGATCTTGCTTCCCGCCTTATATGCGCCTTGTTCTGACTTTATCGTTCCCATCGGTTTGATCTTCGGCACATTGAAACCTTTGTTGTTTCCGATCCGCGCGACCTTTCCCCCCTCCTCATCCACACACTGAAAAAGCGGGATCCCCACAATATCTACTGCTGCCTCCTGCGTATAGAGCAGCATTTGCTTTGTCTGTGCGGTGTCGATCAGATTCTTCGAGAAATAGACAACTCCGCCGACAGGACACTCCTCGAACTTAGCCCGCATCGTTTCATCTGCTTTTGTGACATTGGCTCCATCTGTCAGTACCTCTGGTGTCACAATAAACATCTGATATACTTTCTGTCTCAAAGACATGGCATGCAGGATCTCCTCCTCATCCACAACACTCATCTGACTCTCTTCTAGTGCGGGATCCATCTGTTCCTTTCCCTGGAATACTACAGATGTCGCCAGAAACATCATAGCCATCGTCAATCCAACTGCAATCCGCAACGCATTCTTTTTATCTGCAAGTATCATCTGCTTTTCCATATAAACGTCACCTCACAATTGTGTAAAACTCAGGCAGATCCGTCCACTCATCACAACAGCCACAAGGCGGTCACTTCACAAACTGCTTGAGTACGGATATGAAGATGTCCATATCCAGCGGCTTTGAGATATGAGCATTCATGCCGTTCTTCAATGCCGCCTCCTTATCCTCCTCCAGCGCATTTGCTGTCATGGCGATGATCGGCAGATCCTTGACATCCTTCCTTTGCATACTCCGGATCGTTCTGGTCGCCTCATAACCGTTCATGATCGGCATCTGTACGTCCATCAGGACTACATCATAGTAGTATTCTTCGGACTTTTCCACCATCGCAACGGCGTCCGTTCCATCCGGCGCCGACTCTACGACAAAGCCTGCCTCCTCCAGGATCACCTCCGCGATCTCGCGGTTCAGCTCGATATCCTCGACAAGCAGAACACGCTTTCCTTCAAAATCCTCCAAAGTCCATGATGCAGCCGCATCCTCCTTGTCTGACAGGTTGTTTGCGGCGAGCAGTGCCGACTTTAGATCGGACATAAACAGCGGTTTTGCACAGAATGCAGTGACACCTGCCGCCTTGGCCTCCTCCTCGATGTCAGACCAATCATATGCCGTCAGGATAATGATCGGCGCCTCGCTGCCGGCGACACTGCGGATCTTTCTCGCTGTCTCCACGCCGCTGAGCTCCGGCATCTGCCAGTCTATGATATATGTATGGTATGCGTCCCCTTCCTCGTATGCCATCTGGGCACGGTATGCAGCTTCCCTTCCCGAAGTCGTCCACTCAGACCGCAGCCCGATCTTTTTGAGCATCTTGCTCACACTGTCACACACATGGAAATCATCGTCCACGACAAGCGACCGCAGTCCGTGCAGTTCCTTGATCTGCTCCGCATTCTTCTCAATATCCTGCAGCTTCAGGCCCAGCTCCACGGTAAAGGTACTTCCCTTTCCGACCTCGCTCTCCACCGTGATCGTGCCGTTCATCATCTCGACAATGTTTCTCGTGATCGCCATGCCCAGCCCTGTACCCTGGATGCCTGACCGCGTGACCGTCGACTCTCGCTCAAACGGCTCAAAGATATGTTCCACAAATTCCTGTGACATGCCGATACCGTTGTCCTTGATGATAAAGATATAATCTCCGTATCCGTGGCGGAACGTCGTCTTCTGCATGATGCGGAAAGTGATGGTCCCTCCCGCCGGTGTATATTTCACGGCGTTGCTCAGCAGGTTGATGAACACCTGGTTCATCTTCAGCGAATCCGCAATGACATCCTCATTGACGATCTCAAAGGTATCGATAAAAAGTTCGAGTTGTTTTGCTTTCACCTGCGGCTGGATGATGTTGACCAGATTGTGCATCAGCTCAGAAATATTGCATTCCTGCTCTTTGATCTGCACCTTGCCGCTCTCGATCCTGCTCATGTCAAGGATGTCGTTGATCAGGCTGAGCAGATGGTTGCTCGACGAGAGCACTTTCTGCAGACAGTCTTTCACTTGATCTTTGTTGTCTATGTGACTTGCTGCGATCGTCGCAAATCCGATGATCGCATTCATCGGTGTGCGGATATCATGTGACATGTTGGACAGGAATGTGGTCTTTGCCCTGTTTGCGTGCTGTGCCTGCATCAGTGCATCCTGCAGCGCCTGCGTCTGCTCTTTCTGCTTTCTGACACTCTCTGTGATCTCCTTCATCACGACCATCACCATGAGGTCCTGTGTCTCGTCGTCCCTTGTCATGAGAAATGACTGACGGATACAGATCTCCTGCTCCTGGTGGTCCCTGCACCAGTATTCCACGCTCACTTCCGATTCACCCTGCTCATAATGTTCGTTCAGACATGCTGTACTCGCGATCGCTCTGTAATCTTCCAGCGATTCCTTCAATACAAACTGTTCCCAGCGCTCAAACCACTCCGACACCTTACAGGGCGGCTCCAGCTCCACCCTCTGCAGCAGCGATACCTGTTCCCCGTCGAGCTCTCGCCGGATATCTTTCTCGATGCGGTCCCGTGTGAGATTGAACTCAAATGTACAGATGGCACTGGATGTGATCGCAATCTGATACTGCCTTTCCTTGCGGTTTGCGACAGCTATTTTTGCCTGGATATGCAGCTCCTTTTCCTTCACTTCCGTGATATTCTGTCTGATCATCAAAAGCTTTTCTGCCTTTCCCTCTTTTCGTTCCAGGCAGATAATGTTAATGTGCTCCCACTCCGGCTGCCCGTTCTGTATCACATGGCACTCAAAACGCGCATCATTATGGTCTGACAGCGACTCGATGAGAGCCTCCTTATCCAGATACTCTGCCAGCTCCTCGCGCTCACGCTCGTCTATCAGCGACGAACATAGATGATCCACCAGCTCCTGGTACACGCCTTTGAGCGCAAACCCGCCATCCTCGGGCGTCGTCCCCGCCAGATACTGATAGGTGCCCGCTGCAAAGTCAACCATGGCAAACCGTGAAAACAGGGTGGTTACACCATTTATAATATAACCCATCTCCCGGTTTTCATTCTCCAGCATCTTCTTCTCTTTTCCCGCGCGGACCAGAAGGATGATGATGTATATGACAAACAATCCGATCAGCATCATTTCCAGCTGGATGCCCACGATATTCTCATCCCTTATCATGCGCTGCGTAACATTTTTCGGGAAAGTCTGCACGAGAACAAAATCATTGTCCGGGAGATTCATGACACAGATATTATCGGTCTTGGTGCCGGAATCGCAGACAAAAGTACCCTCCCCGCCATGTTCAAAGATCCCCCTGACCTCGCTTGCCGTTCCGCTGTCGATCACCTGATCCTTCACGAGCTTGCTGATCAGATCCTCCTCATAGATATTGCCGCTGGAGCTTGCGATCGCCCTTCCGTTTGGCATACACAGGTACACATCTGCCGTCTCGCCAAAATAAGTGGTCGCCAGCATATCCTTGAGATACTCCTCCGCCAGATAGGACCCCCTGAGCACACCTATGATCTCCCCTTTGTAGCGCAGAGGTGCATAAAAGCTTACCATCGTCTCATTAAAGAAATAGGAATCCAGTATCACGGCAATGCCGTCCTCGCCGCGCATGCCATTCTTATAATAATCTCGGTCATCGGCCTCAGAGGTTCGCCCGTCAGAGGTGTGGTTCATACCCGCGGCATCTGTGAACAGCACCGCGTCAAACAAGGCATTATGCTCGATCTTCTGCAGGGTCTGTTCGCTGATGACAGGTTCCTTCAACCCCTCACCGACAAAGTGCGCATATGTATTGATCAGCTCCAAGGCATTGTTCATCTTCTCGTTGATCCGCGTCATTGTCTGGCGCGCTGAATCCGCCGCATAATTTTTGTTGCGCTCCTCTATCTGTACGCTGTTCTGTGTGGTATACCACTGGAACAGACCGATCATTGCAGCCAGAAGAATAACTACACCAATCACTTCCCGTATCGATTTTTTCCTTTTTTTCATTAAGAATCTCCCCCCGTACCTGTGAATCTTCCCTATCCATAAAACTTCTTGCTGTCTGACTTGCACCGATCCATTAAAACAATAATGTCCACGAAGGTACTGAATAGTTACAAATATTATACTACTAGCGGTTTCATGCGTCAATATAACTCCTGTTCTTGTTGTAGTCCGCATCTGCCATTTGTGTATTACATGTGCAGATTATTAAGGACGTATGAAATGAAACGGTTCCATTTCATACGTCCTCAAATCACTGTATTGCGCTCTATTCACAGAGTCTGGCAACAACCTGGCTGATCACACTGCCGTCCGCTTTACCCTTCAGTTCAGGCATCACGTTTTTCATGATCAATCCTTTATTTTTCCCTGAAACGATGTCGGCAAATCTCTCTGTGATGAATGCCTCCACCTCCGCCGCCGACATCATCTGCGGCGCGTACTCCTGAAAGATATCATACCTTGCCTGATACTCCTGTCTCAGATCCTGCCTGGAGTCCGGACAGGTGTCAAGCTGTTCCTTTACGGACTTGATCTCCTTCAAGATCACGCGATCCACGATCTCCTCGCTGATATTGTCGCGGCAGCCCTCATCGATCGCCGCCTTTTTCGCAGCCGATACAAGCGCGGAAAGAGCGTCTTTGCGCACCTTATCCCTTGCCTTCATCGCCGCTATCATGTCCTTTTGCAATTTTTCGAACTGCATATCTTTTCCTCCCTACTTCATCCGCAAAACCAGGTGCTGGGGCAGACCGTTGACCATAAACGGCTGGTAGTCGCCACGGATCAGCGGTTCAATGTAGTTGACAAACTCTTCTGTCACGTAGTTCCCCTCCTTGTTCACCCAGTTTCTCGGGACCAGTTTCTCATTGTTTGCGATGCGGTGCACGTCATAGATGCCGGCAGCACTCATGTACGGATCATCTGACACGCGGTCGATGACAACCATCTTGCCCGTGTCGCCCTCGTCTGCAGCCTTGACCGCAGCGCCTCCTACCATAAATGCCTCGTCGACATCGACGCGCGATGCCATGTGGGACGCACTTCTCTGCAGTGTGGAGAACTCGATGCTCCGCGTCTTGCAGCCGATCTCCGCGCCTAAGAACCCTGCCAGATACGCGGCAGTTCCCTGAAGCTGCTTATGTCCGAACGCATCGACATAATCGGCTCCACCGGAAAGTTCGCAGACATATCTGCCATCAGCTAGCTTGATCCCTTCGGAGACTGCCACAACGACGGACTCTTTCTTTTTCAGCAGCTCCTGTACTTTTTTCAGGAATTTGTCAATGTCAAAAGAGATCTCCGGGAGATAGATCAGATCAGGGCCTTCACACTCCTCTGTCCTGGCAAGCGCTGTCGCCCCGGTCAGCCATCCCGCATTGCGCCCCATCACTTCGATGACGGTGATCATATCCTTGTGATACGTAAGTCCCAATGCATCGCGGATCACTTCTTTTGTGGACGCTGCGATATACTTTGCAGCACTTCCGAATCCGGGCGTGTGGTCCGTGAGTGCGAGATCGTTGTCGATCGTCTTTGGCACACCCAGGAACTTCTGCGAGTGACCTTTTATGATCGCATAGTCAGACAATTTCTTGATCGTGTCCATGGAGTCGTTCCCGCCAATGTAGATAAATGTCTCAATATCGAGTTTATCCAATATCTGAAATATTTTCTCGTATATTTCGAGATTCTCGTGGATCTCCGGCAGTTTGTAGCGGCAGGAGCCCAAAAAAGCCGACGGTGTCCGCTTTAGGAGTTCGATATCCATGTCAGAATGGATCTGTGTGGACAGATCCACATACTGTTCATCCAGAAATCCCTGAATCCCGTGGAGCATACCGTACACTTTGTGAAATCCTCTCTCTTTTGCAGTCTTGTACACACCGGCAAGACTGGAATTGATCACGGATGTCGGACCGCCCGACTGTCCTACTATAATATTGCGTTTCTTCTCCATTTCTTTGTCCCTCCTGTTTTGCATTTTTATATGTACTATCTTTATTCTAAACATACCGAGCTCATGACGTGCCACGACTCGATATGTACTTTTTCTGCGGATCCTAACAGGTCGCCCCGCCTACCACGGTCTTCTTTAAAACCTGTTCGCGGTCGATCTTGCTGTTGAGCAGCTTATCCTGGACATAGTCAAAACCAAGCCTGTCGATCGTGTCCGCGAAACGCTCACCGGAAAGTCCCTCATCGCGGAAGAACAGGATTGCGCGCTCCGCCATATCGATGACCTCCTCCTCGGAAGTGAAGATCTTATCCAGCATATGTCCCTGCGCCACCTTCTTTCCCCAGCGTCCTCCGATGTAGATCCGATATCCTGCTGCGGATTCACTGACTGCGCCAAACGGACATTTGCCGATACATCTGCCGCAGTGGTTGCAGGCTCCCGCATCGATATGGATCTTTCCGTCCGCCATCTGCGCCACATGGATCGGGCAGCCCGTCTCCACCTGGCACACTTTACAGCCGCGGCATTTTGACAGGTCGATCTCCGGCACGCGCTGTCCGACAATCCCCAGATCGTTCAGATCCGGTTTCACACAGTTGTTCGGACATCCGCCGACTGCGATCTTGAACTTGTGCGGCAGTGCCACGTCATTATACCCCTTAAAATACAAGTCGTGCATTCTCTGCGAAAGTCCGAAAGTGTCGATCAATCCATACTGACATGTTGTTCCCTTGCAGGATACGACCGGGCGTACTTTGGAGCCTGTGCCGCCCGTCTCCAGCCCTGCCTCTGCCAGAAACTCGCGCACATCGTCGATCTTGTCATACGAAACGCCCTGGATCTCCAGTGTCAGACGTGTGGTCATCGTCACCTCGCCTGTGCCAAACCGCTCCGCAGCCTCCGCGATCTTTTTCTGTTCCTCCGCTGTGATCTTACCGTTTCTCGTGATCACACGCACATTAAAGATATCGTCATAGCGCTTATCCTGCAGGCAGCCAAGCCCCTTCACGCGCTTGATCTCCTCCGGGGAGAGCTTCTTCCCGCTGCGCGGCACCCGCACCTCGTTGAATGTAATGCCGCCCTCCAGGACAAGTGTGTTCGTATATCCCAGCGCCTTTAGGCGGTTCTGCAGAAAATAGCCTCTCTTTCCTTTCGCACAGACAAGAAGCAGTTTCGCATCTCTGTCGAGCCCCTCGATCGGTTCTGTTACTTTGGACAGATCGATCCAGCGCGCATTGGGGATCGCCGGGGCCGGCAGTGCGTCGATCACGGTGTGATCTTTTGCCGCACCGGAAGCATACTCCGACGGACTCATGCTGTCGATCACGCCGTCGAGCTTATTCTCCAGTATGTAGCACGCTGTGACAAACGGATGGATCGCCGTGGAAAACGGCGGTGCATAAGCGAAATCCATCGTTTCGAAATCGTCCAGCTTCATTTTCTGATAAATTCCTGTCACGGCGATGTCGACCATCTTGTCGACAGCTCCCGATCCAAGTACCTGGATCCCCAGAATCCTGCGGCTTGCTGTCTCCGCGGTCAGCTTGATGATAAAGGACGATGCTCCCGGATAGTAGTGCGCCTTGTCATCGAGGACACAGACGACGGATGTCGCATCGATGCCCGCAGCTGATGCCTGTTCCTGCGTGAACCCTGTCCGTCCCCCGTTCAACGTCGGAAGCAGCCGCACGACACCCGTCCCGAGACAGCCGCCATAACCAGGTCCCTGATCGTACATTTTCTTTGCCATCGCGCGGGCTGCAAGATTTGCCGTCGAACCCATGGTCGACCATTGCGGCTTGTCTGTGATCGCATTCTTTACCATTACACAGTCACCAACTGCATAGATATCCGGAATGTTTGTCTGCATATTCGCGTCCACGATCACAGTGCCCTTGAACATCTCGATCCCTGAATCTTTCAGGAATGCCGTCGCCGGACGCACACCGATCGCCAGGATCACGATATCGGCTGCCAGAACGCCGCTGTCCGTGTTGACGCTCTCCACATGATCTTCTCCGTTGATCCCTTTGAGGCTCATCGATGTGAGCACGCGAATACCGCTTTCCTTGATCCTGCGTTTCGCATATTCCGCCATGTCCTTGTCAAACGCATTTGGCATGATCTGGGGCGCTGCATCGATCACAACCACATCCATGGAAGCCGCCAGGTTTTCCGCCACCTCGAGCCCGATAAAACCAGCCCCGCAGACAACCGCTTTGCGGCACTTTCTGACCTGTGCATACTCGCGGATCGTCACCGCGTCATCCGGTGTGCGCACTTCGAATACCCCCGAAAGTCCCACACCGTCCACTGGAGGAACAAAGGGCTCCGCTCCGGTCGCAATGACCAATCTGTCATATGTTTCCGAAAAAACACTGCCGCCCATGCGCCGTATGGACACTTCTTTTCTATCACTGTCAACACCGATGGCCTCACAGCAGATCTCCACCTTCGCCCCTGTAAGCCCTTCATATTTGTCTGGTGTATTCACGATCAATGCCTCCCGCGAGGCGATATCACCGCCGATATAGTAGGGGAGCCCGCAGCCCGCGTAGGAAATATCTGCACCCTTTGTGAAGATCAGCACCTCCGCCTGCCTGTCAAGGCGCTTTATTTTCGCCGCTGCTTTTGTACCGGCTGCCGCCCCGCCTAAGATTACATACTTCATCCTTCATCCTCCTTTGGATATTTTGCGCTGTCTTGGTGTTACGCTTACCTAATAGTATAGTGCAACTTGTCGATATTATCAATAAATATTATTCAGATTTTGTGAAAAGATCCGGTCGTCGAAACAACCGGATCCTCAATCTCTCAATATTCCTCTTCAATTTTTTCCTCGATATCATCGACAGGCTTTTCCAGACCTTCGATCGTGATATTGTTTTTCTCCGCGTAATCCCACAGTGCCGCATGAATGGCCTCCTCCGCGAGCAGGGAGCAGTGCACCTTCACAGGCGGCAGCCCGTCAAGCGCCTCCATGACTGCCTTGTTCGTCACCTCCAGCGCCTGCTGAACGGTTTTGCCTTTCACGAGCTCCGTCGCCATGCTGCTGGTCGCCACCGCGGCGCCACAGCCAAATGTCTTGAACTTTGCCTCCTGTATGATACCCTTATCATCTATGTCGAGATACATGCGCATGATATCACCGCACTTCGCGTTTCCTACAGTACCCACACCGCTTGGATGCTCGATCTCTCCCACATTGCGCGGATTGCTGAAATGATCCATTACCTTCTCACTGTACATCGATCCTCATACCTCCTTCTTCTGGTCCTTTTTCATAAAATCCTCATATAACGGCGACATGGACCGAAGCCGCTCCACGATCCTCTTAACCGCCTCCACCGTCTGATCGATGTCTTCTTTTGTCGTTTCCTCCGAGAGTGTCAGTCTCAGGGAACCGTGTGCAGTCTCGTGGGGAAGTCCGATCGCCAGCAATACATGAGACGGATCGAGTGAACCGGATGTGCACGCCGAGCCAGATGATGCACAGATCCCCTGCTGATCGAGCAGTATGAGAAGCGACTCCCCCTCTATAAACCGAAAACAGAAGTTTGCATTGTTCGGGAGTCTGTCTGTCCTGTGACCGTTTAGCCGGCTGTATGGTATTTCCCCGAGCACTCTCCTGATCAGATAGTCCCTCAGCGCCGTCTCCTTCTCCATCCGTTCCTGTATACCGTCTGCTGCAAGTCTCGCCGCCGCTCCGATGCCCACGATGCCCGGTGTATTGAGTGTACCGGCGCGGCGTGAACGCTCCTGCGCACCGCCATGTACAAACGAGCCGATGCGCACCCCTTTCCGTATATAGAGGAACCCGATCCCTTTGGGACCATGAAACTTGTGTCCGCTGGCGCTGAGCATATCTATTCCCAGTTCGTCGACATTTAAGGGAATATGCCCATATGCCTGTACTGCATCTGTGTGAAACAGGATCCCGTTCTTCCTTGCCAGCGCGCCGATCTCCTTTATCGGCTGTATCGTGCCGATCTCATTGTTTGCCGCCATGACTGTGATCAGTATGGTATCCTGCCTGACCGCCGCCTCCAGTTCATCAAGTTTTATCACACCATACTCATCCACATCCACATAAGTGACCTCATACCCCTGCTTCTCCAGATACTGACAGGTATGCAGCACTGCATGATGCTCGATCGTGGAAGTGATGATATGTTTCCCTCCTGTCCGGCAAAATTCTGCCGCAGCTTTGACCGCCCAGTTGTCCGACTCACTTCCGCCGGCTGTAAAATAAATTTCATTGGGCTGTGCACCGATCAGGTCCGCAATGCTTTTTCTCGCCTCATTTACTGCCTTCATGGATCTTCCTGCAAAGGAATAGATTCCGGATGGATTTGCGTACAGTTCACAAAAATACGGTTTCATTGCCTCAAAGACTTCCTCTGAAACCTTGGTCGTCGCTGCATTATCAAGATAGATCATTTTCTTCTCTCCTCGTTTCTTAATATTTCTCATTTTTCTGTTTTTGTTTTATCCCTACTATTTCTACTTGTATGATAGGATATATGCCAGTCAAAGCCCTATACGTTTCCATCTACTTTCATGAAAACATCCCGCCAACCGTATACTCCGTAGAGGGCTTGATCAAACTTCTGAAAATTATGCCTCCTCATATCACATCATGATCTGCCGACTTCTCCTCCTCAATATCGACCAGATCCTGCAGCGTCATCGTGTCTATGACATTGTTCACCGCCGCGTAGATACGCCTGTACACCTCAACAGCAGCACATTTTCCCTCACGATCGCAGGGAAGTGCATGTTCCGCAAGACACTCGACCGGTGCAAGGGACCCCTCAGTCAGCCGGAGGATCATTCCGACTGTATAATCCTGCGGCGCCCTCACTAACTGATATCCGCCCTGTGCCCCGCGGGTGCTGCGCACGTATCCAGCCCTGTTCAGCACTGCAATGATCTGCTCCATATACTTTTCAGATATCTCCTGCCTGGACGCGATATCTTTGAGCTTTGTCGTCTCCCCCATATGCCCGGCGAGATCCAGCATGATCCGCAGGGCATATCGCCCCTTCGTCGATATGATCATAAACAGCCTCCTAACAACTCATCACCTATTGATTTGATCTGCTACCATCATTTATATCATTTATTTCCTACAATGTCAATATGCTTTGTCTGGTTTCTCCGTGTTTCACTATGTGCCCAATGTCGTGTGTTTATCCCATCGCCGTCATGATGATCATAAGCGCACACAATCCCCCCAGCATCAGCGGAAGAAGCAGTGTCAGCACGGAAACCTGCCATCTGTTCCTCTTATAAAAATTCTGTTCCCTGACATCGCTGGCAACCTGCATGATCCCCTGCAGTGCACACAAGGCTACTGCAATGACGGCAACCATATACACAGGATACACAGTCCGTTTTTCCTCAGCTGCGTTGTCATCCTCCGCTGACGCGCTGTCAACAGCCAGACGCCGGATCTCAAAACGAAATGTCGTGCCCGCCATGATCTCCCTGTCAAAGCATTCCTCTGCGATCTGTCGCAAACGCTCCTCGTCCGCCCCCAATTTTCTGATCACTTCGTTCTGTGAGATATAGTCCCCAAACCATTTCAGGGACACCTGCCTGAAGATCCGCTCAAACAAGATCTCGTTCACGACAGGAACCGCCACGGCGTCCGCATCCTGATAGACCACGATCCCCCCGTCTGCACGGCGTGAGGACGAAGCTTCATGCATGGCAGCCATTTCCTGCGGCAATGCCGCCGAAAGGACATATCCACACTCCGCACTGCCCTTTAACACCGCCCGCTGAACGGCGTCCTCACTCTCATACTGTTCAAACACCACCACCCCGTCGTAAGCTTCCAGCAGTTCCACATACTCTCCCGATTCATCGTAGACAGCTGCCTTGATCTGCGTCTCTGAGTTTTGTTCGATCTCCCTGACCACTGCTGACAGCACAACGATGAACCCCAGGCTGATCCACATACTCTTCCTGTGCAGGAGACGCCGCAGCAGCACCATGCCCAGTGACGGAACACGGATCCCTACCTTCGTCACCCCCGCATCTGCCGCCGACCTATTGCGCTCCCCGATATGCATGAACATCACTGTGCAAAGGAACAACAACAGCCCCCATGCACACAATCCCACAGCCACATCAAAAAAATACTGCGTATCCCCTGTCAGCAATATGGTAAACCCTTTTTTGACCATCGCCGCGGGCAGCAATCTTCCGATGGATCCTGCTGCCTTTGGCAGGAATACCGACGGGATCAGACAGCCTGACAGATATGACTGGAGTACAGCCGCTATTCCCGTTACTACCAGCGCGGACTCACGTTTTTCGACGATCTGATAGATCATCATAAAATATACCGTCATAAAGCCTGTGATCAAGAGCAGACTGACTGATCCCTGCCATGTGATCCGGACTGTCAGCAGACTGTCTGTCTGCGGGAGCAGCTCCATCACAAACAGCACCAGAAACGGCAGCAACGCAGTAAAAATCATCAGCACACTGCCTGCAAGACACCTTGCCGCGAGCTGTGCTGCATAGCCCACTCCCAGGCGCCTGTCCGCCATCGCCTGCTGCAGGCTGCTCCTCTTGCAGTATTTGCCCAGGAAAAGTCCAGCGAACAGCACATATACCGTGAGGAGCGCACTTCCATAATAGACGGCATAGGAGTCATTTTCCGTCACCGAAAGGACTCTTTTGTGAAACAGCTTTTCCCTGTTGGCAGCCGTCTGCAGATTGAACCTGTTGACGTCATCATACACTGACTGCAGAAAGCCGTCTGCAAATATCTCTGATCCGTACTCCGATGAAAGTTCCCAAAGGATCGCACCCGATGCATATATTTCAGCCTGTGCAGTGCCGAGCATTCCGACTGCCGCCGAGGCAAACTCCTCAAAGAGCATACTGCGCACCGCGCCCAGGCCGCCGGACACGGCATGATCAGGTTTTGGCGGCAGATACAGTGTGGCAGGAGTATTGCTTCCAGACAGTATTTCATTGATGACATCGTTCGGAAGTACGATCAGCGCAGACAGCTCTCCGTCCTGCAAAAGCTGCCTTCCTTCCTGCTCAGAAACAGGTTCAAGGCTGCAGAGGCTCTTGACCGACTCCATACCCTGTATGTAAGCGAGCGCCAGGGCTGTGATCTGATCCTCCTTTGCTGTATAGCCAACCTTAAGCCTGGAGTCTCCATCGCCATGGTCCTGTAAAACACCCGCACAAAAAGCGAGCACGCCGGCAGCGGCCAGACATACAGCCGCGAGCACGACTGCCCTCTTTAAAATTGAGGGCAGCATGACTGCCGCCCTCTTATATTCCATTTGTAACCAAATTCTATATTTTTTCATATCCATCATTGATACAATAAGTTATAAAACAGATCCTCGACATCTGACTCACTCATTTCAAACACATCGATCGTATGATCCGGCACCTCAATCTCATTTTCCGCCGGCTCTACCACGACCGAACCTCTCATCAGCAGCATGTCTTCCCCATCTATTGTCATTTCCCCGTGATCGAGCTGTAAAGTGAAGCTTTCACCTTGCACAATATCCGTGAAGGCTCCATCCACATTGATCCCCAAACTCGAACCCGGCACATCGAACGCCATCTTCAGGTCAAATGTAAGGTCATCATAATCCCATTCATTTGCATACCAGAAAGTGATCTCATCATCGCTGATGTTCTCCTGCAGACTCAGCGTCAGATTCTCGCTGTACTGATCTTCTGTGATGACAGCTGTCCTTGAAATCCCCATATACAGGATCTCTTCGCCCGCCTTTACATAGATCCCGCCTTCAATGGAATCCAACGCGCGCTCCGTACCAGTAAAATCAATGTCAATCGCATAGGACTCGATATACGAATCCTTGCTGGAAACCGCGATGTCCCCCGGTGTAGATATATTGATAATGCGCCCTTTTTTATCCAGATAGAAGTCATAGACAATATCCTGCTCAACCCGAATGCCAAATGTCTGATCGATGACCTGATCCAGCTGCTCCTTGAAATCATCATAATAATAACCATATGCAAACTGACATCTTTTCAGATATTCATTGTAGAAATCACTTGAAAGAATGTCCTCATGGATCGCCTCCAAGATGTCATTGTACATATCCTTGTCTATCGTAAACCGGACACCGCCATACTCCGCAGTTGTTCCATTGATTCCAAACTCCCTCTTCTGCTCGATAAATTCAAACTTCACGGAATCTGCACTTGCTTCGCTCTGTTCTTTGACAATCTTCCACAGCTCACCCTCTTCACCGAATATCCCAACACCGTCCCGTGATCCGAAATCCTCAAACAATGTCATGGAAAAATCTTCCGGCAGTGTCTCTAAAAAGTAAGAGGACCAGCCTGAATTGTTAAAATCTCTCCCCAGATTTGTAAGTTCCATACTGTATACGTCGTTATTGAAAAGCAGCGGAACACTTAGATATATTGTATTGTCAGCTGCAACGATATTCGCCACATTTATGCTGAATCCATACGCCCCCGCACTCAATCCGTATTTCGCCATCTTTTTCTGATAGTCAGTGATACTGTCCAGTTCCAGATTGATGTTGGTAATGTCGCTTATCTCATTTGGATCCGTAAAGGAGAGGTCGACATTGGTATGTACTGGATCTGTATCTCTCAGCTTATTTAACGCATCCAATCCAATCTCCTCGGCGAACGGACTCCGGTATGCTGCCATCTCCTCAGTCATGATCGCAAAGCCTTGGGCGAGCTGTTTTTCCGGGCTGGTACCGCCTAGAAACACTTTTGCCGCGAGCGCGCCAACCACTATGACAATGACCACTGCCGCGGCACAGAGTATGCCCACAATAAGTCCTGCAAAGTTCTTCTTCGGTTTCGGCGCAGGTGTTCCCTGCACTGACGGCGGCACCTGCATCGGTCCGAATCCCATCGGATTTTGAACGGGCTGTCCATGATAATCGAACTGTCCGTTCCCAGACTGCATGGGCTGCGGCGGAACCGGCAACACTGGCGTCTGCACTGGCTCTGTCAGCTGCACTGACCCCAACGGCTGTAAATCCGGCGACACCCCTGACGGTTTTGACAGCTGCACCGGCTCTGTCGGTTTTGACGGCGGAACCGGCTCTGACGGTTTTGACAGCTGCACCGGCTCTGTCGGTTTGGACAACTGCGGCGGCTCTGTTGGTTTGGACAGCTGCACCGGCTCTGTCAGCTGCATCGTAGGAACCTCTCGCGTCTCCTGCTGCGGCAATTCTCCACCATACACAGAAGAATGCCCGCTCTCCTGTGCCTGTGGATGCGGTTCTGCACTGTACAGCATGCTCCCGCCGCCAGAATTGTCTGCACTTGTCTCAATTTTACTGTTTTCTTCCACTTTGTTTTACTCCTTTATCTGATTCAGCAGCCCTTCCCCCCGCAGCGTCCTGTCGATCTCTTTGCTCACGCCTCCGCTGAGGGTATAAACCCTGTCACACAGCTCCAAATCGATCTCATCATGCGTGGCGAGAAGGACTGTGCCCCCCATCTGCTTATACATGCAAAGATATTTCCTGATATCCGCCTTTCCCGGCAGATCAAGCGCCGCGTCCGGCTCATCCAGTACCAGGATCGGCGGATCTCCCGCCAGCGCACATCCGATACTCACGCGTTTTTTCATGCCCCCCGAGAGTTTTCCCGCTTTCATGCGGCACATCCGTTCGACGCCGAGTGCCCTCAGAAATCCCTGTTCAAGCGACTGCCTAAGCATCCCTGCATCCTGATACCACAGGCGTAGATTGTCCATCACACTCAGCTCCGGTATCAGATTGCTCTCCTGCGGCACATACCCCACATAGCGGATAAAAAACTCCCTGCCCTGCGCGCGGTTCCCATCAAAGTAGATCTCCCCTTTGTCCGCTCTTCTCAATCCGGCAAGGATATTCAACAGTGTTGATTTTCCACAGCCATTTGTCCCCACGATGCCCACGCACTGTCCTGCAGCGGCTGCGATATCCACGCCGCAGAGCACTTTCTTTCTTCCATATGAACTTGTGATATCCACTGTCTTTAAGCGCTCCACTTCAAGCCTCCATCCGTTCACTCAAAATCTGTTCAGTTAGACAAAAGCTGTTTCTCCAGATCCGCAAAATCCATCTGGGAGTATGCTGTATCCAGCTCTTTGTTGTTCCATGCGGAGCCTGACTTTTTCCCGCTGAGTCTTGTCGGTTCATTGTAACCGTTTTTCAGGATCGTCAGCGCATATCCCACTTTGTTTTCAACCTGCTTTTTGAGCGTGTAGGATAGGATCTCAACCAACTGTTCATGCGTGCGGTCATTTGAATTCGCTGTGCGCAGGATATCCTTTGCCTCCTTGAGACTGCAGTCGAACAAGTCGATCACCTCCTGCTCCTCCTCGGTGGCAATGACGGACTCCCCATTTTGCTCGATGGTCTCATACTCCACGATGGTGCGGTTTCTCTTCACCCGCGTTACTTTAAAGCGCACCGCGCTGATCCCTGTCTGCCCGCTCGGAAGCTTCTCGTGGATCAGTTCATATTCAAAAGCAATATCTGTATTTCCATTGATCTCCTCGTAGGGCTTGTCAAGGATCTCACGCTTGACATTTCCGTTCGCGTAAGAGTCCGGTATCTTCATCATCTTGCGCAGCTCATCAAAGCCAACCACAAAGACTCCCCCGTTAAAGGTCTCCTTATCCTTCAGCAGATAATAAAGCCGTTTTGAGTATTTCTTGGTGAGGTTCAACGGATACTCGATCCGATAGTATGCCCCCTGCTTTGCGGACATGATCATTTCCTTAACCTCGGGGTGAAGGTCGAGCACGATCTTGCTTCTGCCCTCGTCTCCGCGCTTTTTCTGGTATTTGATCTTGCTGAACCACGGATAATAGATATCTGTTCCCTCATCCTCCTTCAGTCGGAAACCAAGCCCCTCAAATTTTTTTACTGCTTTCTGCAGATAATTGTAGGCGTTTGATTCGTCATGCAGATTGTAGAGATGCTTCACATCACCGATATTGATCTCGTAACGCGTGTTCTCCTCCGTGTCATCCCCTTCACCGACAATCCCAAGCAGGATATCAAGAATATCATTCTGCCTTCTGTCCAGGTCATATCTCGCCTCAATGATGGTCTGGGGCCGGAATGCCACCTCAGTCCCGCCTCTTTTTTTCTTACGATTCATTCCATAACCTCTTTCGCAGCCTTTTTCTACTACTTTTGATGTCCTGTATCATCTTTATAGATCCCAATCGGTCATCAAACCCTTTATCGTATAATTGCTATATTAATCTAATTTCACGTTTTGTGCAAGTCATTCATCGGATATTCTTGATTTTTCCCGCAAATCTCAATTCCGGGTCACTGTGTTCTGCCATACCGCACTTCCTCGTACTGCCTGTGAAGGTGCTGCATCTGGTCGTCATTTCCCAGTCCTGCATTCTCCTCGATCTCCGCCGGGGATTCATGCGGCGCCGGTTCCCCGTCATTTAACAGTTCCATCCAGTCTGCGCCCCCGGCAGCCGCCGGCGGACGGAAACCGTAATCGGCATCATATTCATAGGGGATCGGCTTTACGTCGCCAAACCACTCCCTGATATCCGTATACTGCCGCTGCCCTGCCAGAAGTACCGCAGGCAGCATCCCGCCAAACAGCAGTGTCGCATAGATAAGGAGCATCGAGAAACTCACCCCGTACAGACGCCGCCTGGGAATTCCTTTTGTGCGCTTGTTCATCTCCAGATATGCCCTCGTCCCGCAGAAATATTCATAAAGCAGCGCAAGAAATGTATACGCAATGGCACTGTAAAACGAAATATCGCACAACAGTTCTGAATTCAATAAAAATCCAAACAGGTAAAATACCACGAAATACCACACAAGGGACAGTGTCGGGTGCTCCAAAAAGCTGATATACCTCGATGCGAGCGGATCCTCGCGCTTTCGCTTAGCCGCCTTCACCCTGTCCGCAAAGCGCTTTACGATCACGAAAAAGGTCTCTGCGAGGAGTACGGCACAGTAACAGATCTGATAACTTTCAAAAACTCCCCTCTCACCTGACAGGAAAGCGATCCCCCCCGTCACTCCGCCCATTCCCGCCAGCAGCAAGAGGCTTATCAGAACATAAAGTACCACACTCCTGCCCCTCCTTGCCGCCCGCTCTGTGACGATGACAGGAACCGCGATCATCAGACATTTGAGATAAAGCATCCCCGTCCCCGCCGGATCAGACCACTGTGCCACAGCGTACACCAGCGGGACAAACATCGCAAAGAACAGTGTCGCATGCAGATATTCCATCACTCTTGCTCCCTGGTCCCGCATCATGTACGCCCCACCTCCTTCACCAGCACACGGACATTGTCCTGGCTTTTTTGCACGATATCCCGGGAAAGATTTTTCTCCCCTCTGCAGAGAGGCACGATCACTAACGCCTGATACTCCCTGACACACTGCCTGATGCACTCCGACAACGGTTCATTTAGATTTTTGGTGACAAACACAAGAAGTGTATCCTCGGGGATCGGTTTCTTAGTAAAAACATCGGAAAAAAGCCTTGTTACCAGCTGCCCAAAATCCTCTGCGCCGTCCTCCTTGTCGTACTCCGAAAGCATACGTTCCATAGCAATGCGATCTGCCCTGATGTTTTCCGGGAAAAACACCTGGCTGCACTTCCCGTTAAAGGCAAACCCCACTTCTATGTTCTGCCGCACCTTTTTCCTGGTTAAAATATGACAGACCTGTCACATCGCTCGGGAGCAGGTCCGGTGTAAACTGCACCCTTTCAAACCTGCACCCCATGGACTTTGCCAGCGCACGCGCGAGCACAGTCTTGCCCGTTCCCGGGACATCCTCCAGAAGCACATGACCGCCCGCTGCCAGCGCTGCCAGAAGCAGTCTGGTCACTTCCTTTTTCCCGATCATCACTTTTGCGACATTCTCCTCGATCCTTGACAAGATACTGTTTCTTTCCATATAATCCCTCACTCTCTGTTTCGATGCAGACCTATAACTGCACATAACCGACACTAAAGCGTTTGAGAGCTGTAATGCCGGTTATCACTAAATCTTTATGGTGTTGTCATAAAGACGGCAGGGAATCGGTCGCAACTATGGTCTAAACTACATTTTCAGCCTGCCATCCATTTACTATAGATATACAATACATTCTCCTACATGAATGACTTGATCAAATATTATTATATAACTTCAAGTATCTTTTGTATATACAATTATTTGAATAAATCTGCTGAATTTTAATGCGTTTGATATACTTTCAAAATATGTTTATTTGGATGTCACTTCCTGACATTTTATGATATCTCTCAAAACGGTATTGAAAACTTCATCTATTTTTTGTACACTAGAATGGATCTGACAAATTATATCTGTCATCTGCACTCCTTAAAATTTTTGGAGCTGTAGAAAAATAAATGATACAGATTGCGCAGGATATTGGAAGGGAGTATTAAAATGAAAAAAGCAATGAGCCAATCCTTACTGACACTGATCTTAAACGGTATCTCCATATTATCGCTGATATTTCTGGTGATATCCCTGATCTCCTACCGGAATGTAAACAATCAGCTCTATTCCGCCAATGAAGAACGGTTTAACCTGACCTACAACGCAAACCGCTTCATGAACGGTTCCGCCTACCTGACAAACGAGGTGCGGGCATTTGCCGCGACAGGGCTTCAAGCGCACTACGACAATTACTGGAATGAGGTCGATACCCTCAAAAACCGTGACAAAGGCGTTGCGGCAATGCAGGAGATCGGTATCACTTCCACAGAGCAGAAGATGATCGATGACATGTATGCGCTCTCCAATCAGCTCGTTCCTCTGGAGGACGAAGCGATGAAAAAAGTTCAGGCAGGGCAAAGATCAACCGCCCTGGATTACGTGTACGGAAAAGAATACAATGATTCCATCACCCAGATCAACACGCTGAAGGAGGAGTTTTTAACAACCCTGGACAACCGGACATCAGCGCAGGTGAACAGCCTGCTGCAGGAATCAAATCAGATTCGGATCCGCATGATCCTGGCGCTGACCGTCGTCGGCATCATGCAGCTGTCCAACATGCTGCTCGTCCGCCTGAAAGTCCTGCGTCCGATCATGGCTGTCAAGAAGCAGATGCTGGAGATCTCTCAGGGAAACCTTTCCTCACAGTTTTCGCTGCAGCCGGACACGTCAGAAATCGGCAGGCTTGTAGAGTCCATCCATGAGACCAAACACGAGCTCAAGAAGTATATCAGCGACATCGACACAACACTGTCACAGATGGCACAGGGAAATATGGATATGACGATCGGGAACGATTACCGCGGCGAATTTCTGCCAATCCAGCTCGCCATGGGGCAGATACTGGATTCCTTTAACAAGGCGCTGTCACAGATCACCAGAACTTCTGAACAGGTTTCCGAGGAGTCTGACAAAATGTCATCAAGCGCGCAGAGTCTGGCGGACGGCGCCACAGAACAGGCTGCTGCAGTTGAGGAACTCTCAGCGAGCATACTCGAAATCTCAAAGCAGGTGAGCAGCACCTCCGCAGATGCAGGCAATGCGAACAAAGCATCCGAGGAATCCATGAAACATCTGATGCTGTGCAATGAGAAAATGGAAGCGCTGAGTGCGGCGATCGAGGAGATCTCCAACTCTTCCCGCCAGATCGGCGGCATCACAAAAGCGATCGAGGACATATCCCTGCAGACCAATATCCTCGCGCTGAACGCATCCGTGGAGGCGGCGCGTGCCGGCGAAGCAGGAAAAGGTTTTGCTGTCGTTGCCGGCGAAGTTCAGAGTCTGGCAAACAAAAGTTCGGAATCTGCAAAGAACATCTCAGAGCTGATCGAAAAATCGATCAAGCAGGTTCAAAGCGGTGCCGCCTTGTCTGTTGAGACGATGAATGCGCTGACGCAGGTTATCACCAGCGGAGAACAGTCTTCGGCAATGATCGAGCGCATCGCCTCTTCCGCAACTCAGCAGGCTGAGTCTCTAGAGCAGGTGACAGAAGGCATGCATCAGATATCTGATGTGGTACAGACAAATGCATCGACTGCAGAAGACTCCGCTTCCTCCGCTCGGGAACTGCGAAGTGGTTCCGAGAATCTGCGGGTTGCTGTACAAAAATTCCAGCTGCGCCAGAGATAACCGCATTCGGTTGAAACCTATCCTAAAAACCTGGAAACGGCACGCCATTTCCAGGTTTTATATTTGTTCATATCTCATGATCGATGCATACACAGTCCCGTTGACACATCATCATAACGAATTTTTCACACAATATCATTGATATCGTAGTGTTTGGATCTTATCACCGTGCTGTTTTCCGCGAAGATCTCCTCCAGGATGCGGTGCTCCAATGCCCTGCGCCGCGTCAGGTGCGCGACCAGCCCTTCCATGCCTGTCAGACCATGCGCCTTTCCGTAGGGCGATTCCTCCAGAAACCGGATCATCATCGGAAACCACAGCTCCACTCCGCGCTCGTCCGACCGCTCCTTCCTGATGACATCGATCGTACCCTCGATATCGTCCACATCAAGATAGACGATCTGAAAGTGTTTCCCGGCAAGGACGCGCCCCAGCCTCCGGTAGAAATCCAGGATCCCGTCATCGTCCATCAGCAGATACAGCATCTGGTTCTCGATGATATTCTGAAAGATGGAGCACTCAAAGATCTGCCCCTCCCCGCTCCATCTGCCGAAGCGCTCAAGTATCACCTGCTCGAACGCATCCCTGTCAAGATTTCCGTTATAGATCTCAAACTTTTCCAGATTCCTGTGAAAATCCGGTATCTCCGTCAATATCTGGGTATAGCAGATGACCCTGTGCGCGCCCTCTGTCACCGTTTTTTCTATGATCTCTGACGCGAGCGAAGGATAGTCTGCCAATATCTTGTCATACTGTTCCTCGGTGGTATAGGTACACCACGCCAGCTCGACAGGCGAGTAGTCACCCTCCCGAAATACCTTGTGATCCGGCAGCTGCTCCGACAGTCTTTGCACAAATGTCGACTTGCCTGCCCCCTGCAGACCCTCTATAAAATAATTGATCTTTTTCAAAACGATCGCTCCTTTCCATGAGCGTGTACACGCTCTAACCTCCGAAATTCCGAGGGTGTCATGTGCATATATTTCCGGAACGTACGGTTGTAATAGCTGATGTTGTTGAAGCCTGACCGGGTGGCGATCACACTGATCTCGTCATCGGAATGCTCCAACAGATCCAGACTCTGCTGCACCCTGTAATAGTTCAGATAGCTGAACGGACTCATATTGGTTATGGACTTGAACAGACGGCAGATATGCCCCCTGCTCAGACCGAACTCCTTCTCGAGCTGTTCCAACGTGATATCGCTGTCACAATTCCCGCGGAGATACTCCATCATGGATTTCACCGTCACGATGCGGTGGTCGGAGGCATCTTCCGCGACATTCTGATCGCGCGCCGTGTTCGTCACCAGCAGATGCAGCGCTTCGAGCAGGCGTATCTTGATCGACAGCTCATACGCGTACTCCCTGGCATGAAAAGTCTCCCGGATGCCGTACAGACATTGGAGCAGCTGCCGCTGCCACACCTCCGCCGGATCGATGACGCGGCAGGCTGCGGCGCCGGACAGACAGGGTTCCAGATACTTTTTCTGGACGATGTCATTGCCCATGCCGCACAGAAAATCCATATGAAAAACCACGGCAAAAAAATCCAGCCGTCTGCCAAGCTCGCAGGTCAGCAGATGGAGCTGGTTCGAGGGAATGATGCAGAGCGTATCTTCCCGCACCGGACAGGCTTCGCCGCCCAGGTGGATCAAAGCCTCCCCCTTCGTGATGACGAGTATCTCGACCTCCTCATGCCAGTGACAGCCGATCCGCTCCCTAAAGGAAGGATCGGGCGAAGCGTCGTAGAGCATCAGCGGGAAGAGTGCATTGCCGTGCGGTGTTGTCTCCCTGAGATGGGAGCTGTTTTGTGCCGGTACTTTTACATCGTTGGTCAGCAAACTGACTTCTCCTATTTTCATGTCGTCCCCCCCTCTCAATATTGCCTCCCAGAATCTTTCCTGCATCTGTCTTCGCAGCAGTCTTCCTGTCCTGTGCATACAAGCCCTGGCAGCCATACATGCTCAACACACCGCTTGAACCTGCAGAAGCTGACAGATCTAATTTCAAGCACAGGGACTACGATCCATTATAGCGCACATCAAGTGCAAATACAATTCCCGAAAAACTCCCGAAAAGAAAAATAATTCATGATAAAATGTTCCATGATTAAAATAGTTTATGATTAAAATGTTCCATGATCAAGCCATCGCGAAACGATGCTGCACGGCTTGATGCGTGTCAGCCGGCGAGACTGACCGTTTCATTTAATGTGAATATCGTGCTATCAAATGCAAATATTGTTCAAGAATTTCGTCCTTAAAGTTAATATAATACAATCAGAGTGTAGTCCAACACGAAACATCATCACATAATATTATAATTAGAAATCTATGGGCTCCCGAAGTATCTTTGTGTCTGATCGTGAGAAACGATTTCTGTCAGATGTTCACGAATTTGTGAGACGTGCGTGAAATGTACGTTGATCCAATCTGTGGTGCACAGGACGGAATCAGCCGCAACAGCAGGTGCCGGGGAGATTCCGAGAGCATATAATTTCAAAACGGAGGAATCAAGAAATGAAATTCTGGAAAGAGAACGAATCCCTGTGCTGGAAACACCAGTACGAGACCGTGAAGATCACACCGTGGGGCAGGAATGCACTGCGCGTGCGCACCACAAAGTACCCGAACTTTACCGACCGCAACTGGGCACTGGAGGAATCCATACCCGACACATCCGCCGATGTCTCCATCGAGATCGCAGAGGATGCGCGCACCGACGCAGCCATCACAAACGGACGGCTCCGCATCCGTGTAGACGGTTCAGGTATCATGACCTTTTACCGCGACGGACAGAAATTTCTGAAAGAATACCACAGGGACTACGACCAGCCCTCCTGCCCGGAGAGCAGATGTCTGAGAGTCCGCGGCAGGGAGTACAAGGCGATCTCCGGCGGCGACTACGCCGTGAAACTGCGCTTTGAGAGCAACGACGGCGAAAAGATCTACGGCATGGGACAGTACCAGCAGCCCTATCTCGATCTGAAAGGCTGTGCCCTTGAGCTCGCACAGCGCAATTCACAGATCTCTGTTCCATTTGCAGTGTCCAGCCTCGGCTACGGCTTTCTGTGGAACCATCCGGGTGTCGGCAGCGTCGTCTTTGGCAAAAACTACACCGAGTGGGAGGCAAAAGCCGCAAAGCAGACGGATTACTGGATCACCGTCGACGACACGCCGGCAAAGATCCTGGAAAATTACACGGAAGTGACCGGAAGGACACCCGTGATGTCGGAGGAGCTCCTCGGGCTGTGGCAGTGCAAGCTGCGCTACCGCACGCAGGAAGAAGTGCTCGGCGTGGCGAGAAAATACAAAGAACTGGGCATCCCGCTGGACGTGATCGTCATAGACTTCTTCCACTGGACCAGACAGGGCGACTGGAAATTTGACAGGGAATACTGGCCGGATCCCAAAGCCATGTGCGACGAGCTGCACGCCATGGGCACCAAGGTCGTCGTTTCCGTGTGGCCGACTGTCGACAAGAAGAGCGAGAACTTCTGGGAAATGCAGGACCGCGGGCTCCTGATCCAGACAGAGCACGGCAGCAACCAGACGTACGAATTTCAGGGCGACTGCCTGACGATCGATCTCACCAATCCCGAGGCACAGGAATATCTGTGGGAAAAGTGCAGGAAAAATTATCGCGACTACGGCATCGACATGTTCTGGCTCGACAACGCCGAACCGGACTACAGCGCATACGATTTTGAGAATTACAGATATCAGCTCGGACATGCCCTGGAGGTCAGCAGCCTCTACCCCAAACTCTATGTCAAGACATTTTTCGAGCAGACCAAGGCGCCTTCCCTCGCGCGCTGCGGCTGGGCGGGCAGCCAGAAATACGCATCGCTCCTCTGGTCGGGCGATGTGCCGAGCACCTTCGAATCTTTAAGAGATCAGATCAGCGCCGGGCTCAATATGGGTCTTGCGGGGATCCCCTGGTGGACGACCGACATTGGCGGGTTCATGACCGACGACGTGGCGGACGCGGATTTTCGCGAGCTGCTGCTGCGCTGGTTTGAGTTTGCCGTGTTCAGCCCGATCCTGCGCATGCACGGCGACCGCGGTCCCCACGATATCCCACCGCTCTCCGACAAGGAGTGGGGCGGCGGAAGCCTGTTCACCGGTCAGCCCAACGAACTGTGGAGTTACGGCGAGGAAGCCTTCGGCGTCATGAAAAAGCAGCTGGATCTCAGGCTTTCCATCAAGCCCTATATCGCGAAGCTGATGCGCGAGGCTGCGGAGACGGGCGCGCCGCTGCTGCGGACAATGTTCTATGAATTTCCAGACGACGCCCACTGCTGGGAGCTGGAAGACCAGTACATGTTCGGGAACCGCTACCTCGTTGCCCCGATCCTGCAGTTAGGACAGCGCGAGCGCGAAGTCTACCTGCCTGCCGGAAACTGGAAAAGCATCGCGGACGACCAGACCTGTGCGGGCGGTCAGACCATCGTCTGCCCCGCACCCCTGGATCGGATTCCTGTATTTGAGAGATCTGTGTAACCCATTTGCATCGAGCAGGGGGATTCCATCGGAATCCCCCTGCTCAAATTCTAATCATCAATCCCAAAGACATACTCCATCTGATCCTCAATGTCGTCCAGCTGATCCTCGAGAAGCTCCAGTTTTCGCTCCTGCTGTTTGTATTCTTCCCTTGTCAGGGATCCTGTCTTGTAGAGATATTCCAGTTCGTCCTCATGCGTGTCGAGCGTGTCGTCGATCTGTTTCCCTTCCTGTTTCAGGGCGAAAAACTGCTCCATATCCTGCGCGGCTGTCCCGCTTGGCGCCGCAGCACACACCTTTGTCACAAACGCATCCACCACTGTGCTGAGTTCATCCAGTGTGTAG
>ERZ779631.2-NODE-2-length-103253-cov-27.175546_pt1 | contig 103253 bp, 87 predicted proteins | sample MGYA00514193_ERZ779631 | MGnify/ENA primary metagenome ERZ779631 (study PRJEB29562, sample SAMEA4376710) | mouse gut metagenome | isolation source: Cecum | study: EMG produced TPA metagenomics assembly of the A DSS colitis mouse model was used to assess the...
CTATAAGTTAGTAATACTTTAAAGTAATGCCAACACAGTTATTGACTATCACCATAAAGAATGATATCCCTGCAAAGCAGAGATATCACGCAGAAGTGTATTTGAAAAGATGTATGATACTATCTCAGATTAACAAAAGTTCAGAATGGGAAATGTTGATTAAAGAACGAATTAAAACACTTTTATCAATTCAAAACTAAAACTGTATTTCTGTATATGGTAAACCATCACTCAGTGGAGCGATTCCGCCATCAAACTGAGGAAATGATCCAACAACGCCTGCATTTAAAGTAACCGTGAGAGCAAGTAAGAGCACAACGCTCATAACTTTTTTAACTACGTTTTTCATGATTTTATGATTCCTTCTTTCGTAAAAATTTACTATAGATCATATGCTCCGTCAGTAACAATGCGGAACAAGTATAGCTGCATGAAAAGTGACTTATCAAGTACGGCTGTGTGAAAAGTGACTTAACAACCTTATTTAAACGCATGAACGAAACAAAAGCAATGCCCAGAGTGGTCCAAAATGAAAATCTCAATTTGAACCACTCTGGGCATTGATTCTGGCATAAATCAATGGTATACTGATATTTATTGATGATAAACGATAACTGCTCTTGTGTACTAAAGTGTTTTTGTTCAGGTTGATCTTGGCGTCTGTTTTCTGACATCACTATTTCCATTACCGCAAATTTTCATTCAGGCACTGTCTTATCTGCGTTTGGGAAAACTGATAAGTAGTTTGGAATCTGTATCGGTCGTTTTTCGGCAGCTCCCTACACTCTCGAAAATGTGTACTATGGATTTTTAATGATACGAATACGGCAGTACACGAAAAAATGATAGGAACTGTAAAATGATGCACACAGCCACAAAAGGAAGAATGCCGTTTTGCGGCTACGGCTGGCGTATTATTGCGTTGGAACAGTCCGTTAAGGACAGCATATATACTTACCAGTCTATATGCTTATCAATGCACAGTTTCTGAGCACTGCACTATTCCATGAAAGAGGGAAATGATGAGAAAATCAAATTATTACATTTCGGCAAAGATCAATGATTTTGTACTGTATTACAATCTGGTGAATGATACCCTGCTCCAGCTTCCAGCAGACCGAAACGAGGGATGCATCAGATGTCTCCAAAATCCAAACGATACGACGTCCATTTATTGGCCCAAATTGTATGAAGACCGGTTCATTGTAGAGGACGATTACGATGAGATGAGAGAGATTCAGCGCAGACACTTAAAAACCGTAAACAGTACAGACGAGTTAAATATAACAGTGATCAGTACATTGAAGTGCAATAGCGACTGTACTTTCTGCTACCAGAGAAATCTGGATTTTCAGTGTGAGGAAATGACAGATGATGACTTTGATGGATTGTATACGTTTTTGCTGGGAGTGCCGCAGCGGAACATTCATATCAGCTGGTATGGCGGAGAGCCGCTTCTGGCAAGGGAGAAGATACTAAAGTTCTGTGCCAGGGCAGACAAGGACAAAAAGCATACATACAGTTATTCTGTTTCAACAAACGCATCCATTTTTGATGAGAAATTTTTCAGGATGATGGAGCGCTATGGGTTGACCAATGCGACGGTATCGATGGTTGGCACAAAGGAGACACAGAGCGCACTGCGCCCGTCAACAGAGTACGACTCAGCGCGCGTGATCAAGAATATCATCAGTATGACAAGATATACCAGGGTTATAGTCAAGATCGATCTCTGCAAGAGTAATATTGAGAATATCAGGGATATCTTTGAAGAGCTTTCGGGATATAGACATTCATCACTTTCCTTTTCCTTTAACCGAATTGTGAGTTATGACCACAGACCTTGTGCGGAGATCGAGTTGGATGTTGACACATACATGAAGCATGTGATCGAACTGGCAAACTGGGCGTTGGATCATCAGTTCTGCATCAGTGATATGAGCTGTTTCCAGAATTTCGGTGTGTACTGTGGAGCTTATGCAAACAATAATTATGTTGTTGGTCCAGGGTTATATCTGTATCATTGTGATCGTACCTACGATCCCAAAGACTCTTTTGCACAGATCGTCAATGGGACTTTGGTCTATCATCTGGACTGTGCGGGCTGTGGAAGTGCAGAACCCTGTACGGATCCTTACAAAGTCGACGAGTGCAGAGAATGCAGACTTCTGCCATACTGCAACGGCGGATGTGACTATCTGCGGAAGTTAGGGAAATGTGCGTGTCCGCCGGAGAGGGATTATCTGGAAGAATTTCTAAAGCTGTATTATAGGATACGCTATGAGAGACAGTGACTGATAGGCATATTCTAGAACTATGTATGGATGACAAGACCACCGCGAAAGCGGTGGTCTTGTTGTCACTCCTTTGTCAGATAGTCTTCGTCATTATAGAGACCATATTCAAACAGAAGCTGTTTCTGATAATCAAAATCGGCGGTTGCACGTTTTAAGTCATCGAGTCGGTTTTGTTTTAGCAGGATCGAATTGAGTGTATTGATCGCATTTGCCATTTTTTCACTGCCGATGGAGATGCCGCGTTTCTCACCGATAGAGATGCCGCGTTTTTCGCCGATGGAGATACCGCGTTTCTCACCGATAGAGATGCCACGTTTCTCACCGATGGAGATGCCGCGTTTTTCGCCGATGATGATCCCTCTGTTTTCAATTCTATCCAATACCTCGCTCATTTTGACACCCTCCTTTTTTCCTTCACTTTGTAGTGTGTGCAGTACTTCCTCGTATCTGTCGTCCCCTTCCAGTGCCTGCATCAGTTTCAGAAATGCATCCACATGCCTGATCTCCTGTGCACTGGGTATATAGTCTGTGTTTTTGCGCTTGTTGACAAAGTATTCGGCAACAATGCGGAAATCGCTGTGGAAGTTGTCGAGCTGATCATCCAGGAAAGCGACTTCCACAAGATTGATCTTATAGTCATTGACGAACGGTTCCAGCCGTTTTGGAATCCGCATGCACTCATGTAGACTTCTGGGCTGGTTCCAGTGTTTGGTGCCGAAATACAGCACGATGGTGATGACGGGGTATTTCGGCTTATCCCGTTCAGGTTTTGTCAGCTGCCCGCGGTAGGAAGCGCCGTCGTACCCGATCACCCGCATCGGGGTGTATGGCTCCGGAGCCGTCTGGTGCTCAAATCCGAACAGTGCAAAACAGATCCTGTGCGGGATCCAGTGTTTGGACAGGTCACGTTCCTGTTCATGGATCGTGTTGTTGAATTTGTACTGGCTTTTGTCCTTGGCATTCCGCAATTCATGTTCCAGGACCACCTGTTCACCGCCGAACAATACGCCGTTTATGATATCGGCAAACACGTCGTTGTAGTCAGCCAGCTGTTTTTCTGTAATGTCTTTTGTACCCATTTACAAGCTCCTCTTATTCGTATAGTAACATAGCTTACACCTTTTTGTCACTCTCTTGTCAGGCAGTCTTCGTTGTTATAGAGATCGTATTCGCAGAGGAGCTGTCTCTGATATTCGAAATCGGCGGTTGCGCGTTTTAAGTCATCGAGTCGGTTTTGCTTTAGTAAGAGTGAATTGAGTGTATTGATCGCATTCGCCATTTTTTGGCTGCCGATGATGATCCCTCTGTTTTCAATTCTATCCAATACCTCGCTCATTTTGACACCCTCCTTTTTTCCTTCACTTTGTAGTGTGTGCAGTACTTCCTCGTATCTGTCGTCCCCTTCCAGTGCCTGCATCAGTTTCAGAAATGCATCCACATGCCTGATCTCCTGTGCACTGGGTATATAGTCTGTGTTTTTGCGCTTGTTGACAAAGTATTCGGCAACAATGCGGAAATCGCTGTGGAAGTTGTCGAGCTGATCATCCAGGAAAGCGACTTCCACAAGATTGATCTTATAGTCATTGACGAACGGTTCCAGCCGTTTTGGAATCCGCATGCACTCATGTAGACTTCTGGGCTGGTTCCAGTGTTTGGTGCCGAAATACAGCACGATGGTGATGACGGGGTATTTCGGCTTATCCCGTTCAGGTTTTGTCAGCTGCCCGCGGTAGGAAGCGCCGTCGTACCCGATCACCCGCATCGGGGTGTATGGCTCCGGAGCCGTCTGGTGCTCAAATCCGAACAGTGCAAAACAGATCCTGTGCGGGATCCAGTGTTTGGACAGGTCACGTTCCTGTTCATGGATCGTGTTGTTGAATTTGTACTGGCTTTTGTCCTTGGCATTCCGCAATTCATGTTCCAGGACCACCTGTTCACCGCCGAACAATACGCCGTTTATGATATCGGCAAACACGTCGTTGTAGTCAGCCAGCTGTTTTTCTGTAATGTCTTTTGTACCCATTTACAAGCTCCTCTTATTCGTATAGTAACATAGCTTACACCATTTTGCTATATGTTTTAGTGTGTGAATATATGTTCTGAGATTATGATATCAAACTATTGTTCTGATGTCAATATGATAATCGAATATTTATTCGAATAAAAATTTGAACGGATTCTGAGTACGCTAATCTTTTTTGCATCGTTTTTAGGCTTGAAGGTGTGGACAGTATATGTAAACAGATTGATCATTATAAATGAGCAAGTTTGAAATGTTGCATAAATTTGTCCGCCATAAAACGATACAGTTGAGATTTTGTATTTGTTTTGTCCGCGAGTGAAATACAAAATGTAAAATCTTTTGTGTAGTTTTCTGGATTTGTTCAATTAAAGTTGATATAAGAAAAAGTCATAATCTTTGTCGACCTGGCGTACTTGACATAGGAATAAACGATAGTGTTTTAGTGTGCAGTGAGGAGAAATTGGACAGGGTAAACGCATGCCCCCTATTTAAAAAAATGAACTGTGTTTGTTGCAAAAATTATATAAAAATATACAGATAAACAGTACTAACCACCTGCAAAAGCAAGCGCTTTAGAATAAAATGATTTCATATGTTGCATCAACATGAGTAGTTACATTTTATTCACAAAGCTTGCGTTTGCCGTGACAAAATCCATATTTTCAGTGGTATTTAGAGGGAAAATGTGTTAAGATATCAAAAGAGAGGACGGCAGAATAACAGAGCACGTCAGAGAATATCGGGTATGGATAGCGTGAAATCAAAGAATTCATGCTCTTGAACAGAGATTCCACCGCGTCTGACAAATGAGAGTTAGCATAAAATCATCAGCTTTCAGGAGCGCCGACCGGACTGGTCACAGATGAAAAGGCAGAGAATTTCAGGATTGAATAACTCGAAGGGAGAGCAGGGCGGAGTCCCGGTTTTTTTGAAAAAGGAGCATTTTTGTGGAAGGTGTCATTTTATTGCTCGAGGACGAGGAGAGCGTAAACCGCGGGGTGTGCTTTACGTTGGAAAAGGCAGGGTATCAGGTATATGCGTGCGGCAGCATCCGCGAGGCGCAGCAGCTGCTTGAAAGGCACCAGCCGCAGATGTTGATCTGTGACCTCACGCTGCCGGACGGCAGCGGTCTGGATTTTATAGCGAAGGTGCGAAAAAACGATAGTGATATCTATATCTTGTGTCTGACTGCCCTCGACAGTGAGACGGATTATGTGATGGGGTACAGCGCGGGGGCGGATGATTACATGGCAAAGCCGTTTTCCCTGTCCGTGCTGACACTGAAAGTGCAGGCGTATTTTGGGCGGAACAGGAAAGGCGAGGATCGTTTGCTGTCTTTTGGAAAGCTTCGGGTCAGCATAAATGAGATGCGCGCGTGGAAGGAGAGTGAAGAGCTGTTTTTCACCAAAACGGAGTGGAAGCTGCTGCTGCTGTTTGTGCAGAGTCCAAATCAGATCCTGTCGAAGGGGCAGATCCTGGACTTTCTTTTCGACGTGGAGGGAGATTTTGTGGAGGAGAACACGGTGGCGGTCATGGTTCGCCGCCTGCGCGAGAAGATCGAGGAGGATCCGGCAAAGCCGCAGTATATCAAGAATGTGAGGGGGATCGGATATGTGTTTCGGATCTGAATGCGCGGCAAATTTGTGCACATCTGACAAAGTATCATCTCGCGGGAAAAGGCAAATAGGGACGTTGAGAGTCTAAAAAATAAGTTGGGGGGAATTTCAATGAAAAAAACAAATGTAGTAACAGTGCTTCTTTCTATTCTGTTATGCTGTGTGCTGTCAGGCTGCTCGGGTATGCTGAAAAGAGAGGACATGGATCAGGAGTTAGAGCACTTGATCGAGGCGCTCAATGAGGATGATGCCGACGCGATCTTTCAAGCCATGTATCCAGGTATTGTCACCCGGGAGGAATTTGATGAATCCTACGAGACGGTCCGCCGTCTCTGGGAGAGATCGGACGGGCACACTGCGAAACTGAGGTCTATCAACACGAAAAAGAATTTTAACCAATCCGGGAATTCCCTTGTCTGTCAGGCACAGTATTATGTATACACCCAGGAGCAGTCATACACGATCACGCTGACTTACCGGTCTGACGATATCGGAGAGGGCATATATCGGTTCGATATCAATGTTGGCGCCGAGCCTGTGCTGATCAGCGGAGGGTTCACGACTGCCAGGGAGAATTCCGCCCTCCAGTGGGGATTGTTGGTTCTTAGTATACTGTCTTATCTCTTTATCATTGTCACGGTAGTCGATATCCTTCGGAAACGTCCGCGGCTGTTTGGCGTCTGGCTCGCGGCAGCGCTGACTTTTATAGGATTCTGGATACAGGTAGCGCCTGCCAACTTTCATATAGGCGGGAGCGTGATCTGGTTTGTCCTGTCCTCCTTTAAGATTTACAGCGGCGGATTCAGGAAGTTTATCTTTGCGATTCCTGTGGGTGCTATTGTCTACTGGTGCATGCGCAGGAAACTGTTGTCCCGGAAATTCAAGATATGAAAGGGATGCTTTGCGCGAACGGTTATGATGGGAAGTGAAAAACAAGATAAGAAATTATAATAAGAAATCTTTTGTAAAGGCGGCATTGATATTTATTGCAATGGCGCTGCCGGCAATGATACTGATGGTTCAGGCGCAGCGCGATTATGAGGAAAAGATGGAGATCCTTTATGCGGTGCTGGAACAGCCGGGTGAAGAAAGGGAATCCGTCGATATTGTGACAGGACTGTTGAAAGGACAGCGCCTGGCGGATGCTGCAGATGCAGAGCGGCGCCTGGCTTTGTATGGATTTCACGCAGATTTTGCAAACCGTTACAAAAAATCCCTGTATCTTGACTGGGCAGTGATCATCGCGATATTTCTGCTGGTTTCTGTTGGATTTGTGGCGCTGCTCTTGCTGACGGACAAAAAGCGTGAGCAGATGCGGAAACTGGAACTGCTCCGACTGCAGGAGCGTGTGACTGCACTGCGCGATAGCGCTGGGGGCGGTTTGTATGCACATCCACGCAGGGGAAGTACGTGTGCAGAGAAGGATTATCGACTTAAACTGATGGATGCCCGGCACGCTGGAAAGGAAAAAGCTCCCTGGCAGATTGCCAGTGAGACAGATGCCCAACACACAAAAAAAGGAAAAGCTTCCTGGCAGATTGCCAGTGAGACAGATGCGTACGCAGGGGCGGCTGAGGGCAGACGGAACATGCTGGTAACAGTTCAGCCCAGGACTTCGCACTACGCTGCAAAGTCCGTGAGAAAGCATAGGGTTGAGATGCGTCAAGCCAACCGCGAAGCGGTTTTTGCATGGCTTGACGCTTGCAACAGGAAGCCGGAGGCTGAACTGTTACACGTGCTGGAGGACGCCGATGAGGATCTGGGACGCCTGCTGATGGAGTTTGATGCACTGGCTGACAGTATCGAGTTGTTTGGACTGCAGGCTGGCGCGGAGCGGGAGGGGACGAAAGCGCTTGTGACGGACATCTCGCATCAGCTCAAGACACCGGTCGCGGCGCTCAAGACCAGTTTCGAGATCCTGCAGTCCGGCGATCTGAATGAGATGGAACGTCAGGAGTTTTTGGGGCGGTGCGGTGTCCAGATCCTGCGGCTGGAGGAGCTGGTGTCGGCGCTGGTCAATATCTCGCGCATGGAGACGGGTATGATCGAACTCAGGAAGGAAGAGCGGAGGCTGTTTGACACGATCCTGCTCGCTGTGAACCGCATCTATCCCAGGGCGGAGGAGCGGGAGATCGAGATCGAGCTGGAGGCGGCGGAGGAACTGCAGCAGATCCGGGTTTTGCATGATGTGAGATGGCTGTGCGAGGCGTTTCTGAATGTGCTGGAAAACGCGGTGAAATACAGTGCGCGTCGGACGACGGTCACGATCCGCATGATTCGGATGACAGTTTATGTGCGCGTTGAGATCGAGGACGAAGGTATCGGAATCCCCAGAAAAGAGTGGAATAAGATCTTTCAGCGCTTTTACAGGGGCGAGGCGGAGACGGTGCAGAGGGAGTCTGGTTCCGGCGTAGGACTGTACCTGGCGCGCGAGATCGCATCGAGGCATGAAGGGACGCTTGTGGTCGCGGCGCCGCGGCATGGGAGGCAGGGGAGCTGCTTTGTGTTCCAGCTGCCGTATCTGTTGTAGCGGCTGCAGTTGAGGGGAAGAACGATACTTGGAAAAAGTCTTACAAATCTGTAAGGCTTTTTTTGTATTTTGAAAGCAGATTGAAAGAAAACGGTGGGATAATGGCAGTATGGACAGGAGGATATTTTTGATGAAGATGAACATGGACACAATCTTGAGGACAGAGCACTTGTGCAAATATTACGGTGCGGGAGAGAATGAGGTGCGGGCGGTGGATGACGTCAATATTGCCATTGGGCGGGGGGAGTTTGTGGCGGTCGTGGGAAAATCAGGTTCCGGAAAGAGCACGCTGCTGCACCTGCTGGGGGGACTTGACTATCCGACGGGCGGGAAGGTGTATGTGGGTGACATGGAACTCTTTTCGCTGAAGGAGGACGCCCTTGCCGTTTTCCGCAGGCGGAAGATGGGGTTTGTCTTCCAGGCGTTTAATCTGGTCTCGTCGATCAATGTGTGGGAGAATATCGTGCTGCCTGCCGGGCTTGACGGAAGGAGATGCGACACGGCTTTTGTGAAAGATATCGTGGGTACGCTGGGGCTCGATGACAAGATCCGCAATCTGCCAAACACGCTCTCGGGCGGTCAGCAGCAGCGCGTGGCGATCGCGAGGGCACTGTCGACAAGACCGGATATCGTTTTTGCGGATGAGCCGACAGGCAATCTGGACTCCAGGACGAGCGACGAGGTGATAGGACTGATGAAGATGTCCGCCCAAAAGTATGGGCAGACGCTTGTGATGATCACGCATGATGAAGATATCGCCCAATCAGCCGACAGGGTGATCGTGATCGAGGACGGAAAGGTGGGGGAGATGCGGTGAGTACGATAACAGAGATTGCAAAGGCAAATGTGAAAAAGGACAGGACGCGCAGCATTCTGATAATCATCTCGATCGCGCTCACGACGCTGCTCCTGACAGCCGTTTCGGGTGCGGGGTACGGCATCATCAGGCTGCAGCTTGTGAACGCGGCGGAGCTGTACGGGGAATTTTATGGCGTCTACCGGGACGTGACGATGGAAAGTATCGAGGAGATGAGGCGTTATGCGGCATTTGAGGAGATCGGACTGAGCGCGGACTATGCGGAGGTGGACAGTGATAAGACGTTGATCCTGACTTGCATGGACGAGAAGGCGAGGGCGATGTCCCACACGGAGAACGCCATAGTGGAGGGACGCTATCCGGAGGCGGAAAACGAGATTGCCGCCGCACCGATGTTTTTCAGGCAGCTTGGGGTGGAGGATCCCCGGATCGGCGACCGGGTCACGATCGCACTCCGGACGGATCTGAGATCAACGTACAAGCCAGAGGAGTTTGTCATCTGCGGTCTTTTGCGGCAGGGAGAGATCGAGACAGATTTTATGGCGGCGTGCACGTCCGTAAAATATTATGAGAAGTCTGTCGCGGCGGCAGACAGGCGCTATAAAGTGCTGTTCAGCCTTGACGAAAGCCTGGATCTCACGTTTGACAACAGCGAGGAGGTGATGCGGTCGCTGGCAGTCCGCTGCGGCATTGACGAGCGGGATGTCGCAGCCAACAACAACTATCTGCACTGGAGACTGAATCCGGGAACGGAGACGATCGCGGTCTGTGCGCTGACCTGTGCAGGTGTCGTTTTCTTTTCGGTGATCGTAGTCTACAATATTTTTCAGGTCGGCGTCATACAGAAGATACAGGAGTATGGAAGACTCAAGGCAGTCGGCGCCACGAGGCGGCAGATGCGGCAGATCATTCTGCGGGAAGGCATGTACCTGGCAGGTGTCGGTGTACCGGTCGGGATGCTTCTGGGGATCGCGGCGGCAAGGGCAGCGCTCGCAGTCATCATAAAGGAGATGAACGCCGGCGGCATCACGCTAAAAATGACAGGAGTGTCAGTTTTGAGTGTGCCGCTGCTGATCCTGATGGCGGCGCTCGCGCTTGTGACGGTGCGGATCGCGCTGAGGAAACCGATGCGCGTGGTGGCGTCAGTCTCCGCGGTGGAAGCGATGCGCTATATGGATGCGGCCGGGGCGGGAGGACTGCGGCGGGGGCGGCATGAGCTGAATGTCGTCACACTCACGCTTGCAAACCTCGCCAGCCACAAAAAGCGCACGGTGTCAACAATCTTGACGATGGGGCTCTCCTGCGTGCTCTTCGTCGTGCTCGCAAACTGGCTGGGAAACATGGACGCAGAGTACATGGCGAGGGCGGAAGTGTGGCATGGGCAGTTTCAGCTGCAGCTGCAGTTCAGGCTGGAGGACGAGGCATACCCCGAGAACAATCTGGATCATATCCTGCGGGCAAATCCCCTGGATGAGGAGCTTGTACAAAGGATCTGGGCGATTCCCGGTGTGACAGATGTCAGGACGCAGCGCATAGTCTATGCGGAACAGACGGACGCGGCGGGAGAGCGGACGGGAGATGTCTATGGCATCCTGGTCCTTGGAAGGGAGGACTTTGACAGGGCGGTGAGGAATGACGAGGTGGAGGGACTGGACTATGATGCGATGAGCGCGCAGGATGCGGTGTGCTATGGAACGGAGTTCTATCTGGAAGACGGTGGCTTTGAGATTGGCGGAACCTATCATTTTTCACTCTATGACGGCGTGCAGGAGAAGGTCTGGAATCCGCAGATGATCGCCTCGTTCCGGTATCTGGGGGCGAACATGGCTATGACGAGGGACACCTATGAAAAAATGGGCTTTACGGGCGATACCAACTGTGATATCTGGATCGACTGTGCACCGGCAGATACCGCCGCTGTCCGGGAAGCGCTGGAGCGGCTGGCAGAGGGGGCGGAACACATCAGGATCGACAGCTATCAGGACCAGCTTGCGATCGCAAAGCTCTCCACGCGCGTCACAAAACTGCCGGTGTATCTGATCTGTGTGATCGTGGCGTTTATCAGCTTTATGAACATGGCAAACACGATGATCACAAGCATTGTCACGAGAAAGCAGGAGTTTGGCGTGCTGCAGGCAGTCGGCATGACAAACAGACAGCTGGATCAAAGTCTCCAGCTGGAGGGGATCCTCCTCAGCGCAGGCACAGCGGCGGTGTCGCTTGTTGCGGGTATTCCGCTGGGCTATGCGCTGTTCCGGTACTGCAAGTCCAATTCCTTTGCCGGATTGGGTATCTACCACTTTCCTGTCAGGGAAGTGCTGTTTCTGCTTCTGTTCATGGGAGTGCTGCAGACAGTGCTGTCCTTTGTCCTGAGCAGGAACGTGAAGCGGGAGTCTCTTGTGGAGCGGATCCGGTATCACGGGTGAAATGGGTGGTGATAGCGGATTTGACACCTCAAAAGAACGCTGGAAATTTGATACGATTTTCGATATGGCTGTTGGAGCATGGTGTGGCACGGAGTCAGCGATGATGCACTATGAACATATAGAACTCTGGCACCCGCATATTTGATTTCTCACATTGCGAGCCGAATCGTACTTTAGGAACTGTTCAGAAATTACTTGTGACAAGTAATCGTCTTGAGTAATTTCTGGGCGGTTATTTTAAGTTGTTTTTAGGAAAATGATGCAAAAATGATGCAAATTTGTTTTATGATAGAAAATGGTTCTATTTTACCTGTTTTGAGAAGTATATGTTTGGTTATCGGCGCATTTGCCTTGTAGAGTAAATCGTAACAGTATGGATATAATGTATTAGAACCTGTTTGAAAGATTATACAGGTGTGTTGTTTGGGAACTGTTTTTGAAAGGACTGTTATAAAAAGGACTGTCATAAAAAGGACTATCATAAAATAGAGGTGTTTATGGAGCAGACGAAATCAGTGTTGGCACAGGAGAATTTGGATAGAGAATGTTTGGATAATAAAAATCTGGTTACAAAAATAGATGGAGATACAGACAAAAATAGAGATAGAGAAGGTTTAAAATATGAAAGTTTAAAATATGAAAATTCAGATGCTGAAAATCTGGCACAGGAGAATTTCGATCAGGCAAATTTAGGACAGGGGATTTCAGACCAGGAGAGTTTGGGTACCGACAATTTGAAAATAGGCAATCTGGGACAGGAAGACGAAACGAATAAAAATCCGGAAAGGGATAATTTAGATCAGGAGGATTTGACGACTCAAAAGCGCGCTGGCAAAAAGACTGCAAGTAAAAGGAGATGGTTCTGGGCAGCAGGGATCTGCGCGCTGACAGCGGCGGCGTTCGTCACAGGGACGCTTATACTGCGCAAGGAGATCAAGATCAACCCGATCCTGGCGGAGAGGTATGAGGTTCACGGAGTGGACGTGTCCCACTATCAGGGGACGATCGACTGGGATGTGTTGTCGCAGGATCTGGACTTTGCGTTTATCAAAGCGACGGAGGGCAGCACGCACGTGGATGACCGATTTCAGGATAACTGGCAGGCGGCAGAGCAGACGCATCTGTATCTGGGCGCCTACCATTTTTTCAGTTTTGACAGTGAGGGGCATAAGCAGGCTGCTTCCTACATCGACACGGTGGGCAGTCTGGACGGAAAGCTTGCGCCGGTGGTCGATGTGGAGTATTATGGGAATAAGAAGAGCGATCCGCCGGGGCGCACGGAGGTGATCGAGAATCTCAGGGCGATGCTGGACACGCTGGAGCAGCACTATGAGATCAAGCCGATCATTTATACTACCTACACAGTCTACAACGATTACATCAAGGGGGAATTTGAGGATTATCCGCTGTGGGTGCGGAGCGTGTACTGTCCTCCGTCCGTTTTTTGGGGGAATAAGTGGAGTTTCTGGCAGTATATGGATACGGCCATGCTCGACGGCTACGCAGGCGATCAGAAATATATCGACATGAATGTATTTCGAGGGACAAAACAGGAACTTGAAAATCTGACGATACAGAAGATCATGTACTGACTGGCGTGTGAGCTATTGCGGCAGCGTTATCAGGAGTTGTTCTGCAAAGGGGAGTGGATCCGAACGTGAACAGCGCGCGTTGGACAACGGTATCTTTGGAGGATGACACAGATCTGCGCAAGTGATAATGTTATGGAGGAGAGGGATAATGTACAAACATCATGAGGAATCTCTGGAGAGATTGATCGAATATTTTTCGGACAAGGAGGAAGTGATCGCGGTCATTTTTGGCGGGTCTGTCGCGAAGGGGTGTGAGCGCCCCGACTCGGACCTCGACGCGATGATCGTCGTCACGCAGGAGGCGTATCAGCATCGGGTGGAAAACAACGCGACAGCGGAGACCATCGATGGCTACTGCACTTATAAAGGCGGATATTTCGACGTCAAATATATGACCAAGGAATTCCTGACAGACGCGGCTGAGAAAGGGAGCGAGCCCGCAAGGAATGCATTTTTGAAATCGCGGGTGCTGTTTACCAAGGACGAGGATATTATCCGGATCGTGGATCGGATCCCGATTTTCCAGAGACAGGAGAAAGAGGAGAAAATGCTGTCATTCTATGCGGATTTCTGGTTGAATTATTATTATTTCCTGAAATCGTGCCCGGTTGACGGCTACATGAAGCTCCACGCAGTGAATGAGGTGATCTACAGCATTTACCGCATGATCCTGCAGGAAAACGAGATCCTGTTTCCGAGCAACAGGCGTCTGGAGGAATTTGTGGAAAAGATATCCGAAGAGACTGCCCGGCTGACTGGTCTGGGAAAAACGGCTGCCAAAACGCAGGAGATGGCGGATGTGGATGCGTTTGTCAGATATTTTCTTGAGATCACATCGTATGAGATCCCTGAAAATATCGGCAATGTGCTGTCAAGGTACACGACGGACTTCGAGCAGTGGTGGAGAGTGCCCAGACCGAATATCAATGAGTGGTAGGGGATTTTGGGAAAGAAAGAGGTATTGCCATGCGGTTTGAGTATTGCCCACATTGTGGGAAGAAGGCTGAGATGAGGGAGATCGGCGATGAGGGGAGGATCCCGTACTGCACACAGTGCGAAGTGCCGCTGTGGGATATGTTCACCACCAGCATTATCGCGGCGGTTGTGAATGAATGCGGCGAGATCGCGCTGCTGCGGCAGGAGTACGTGTCGGCGACAAAGCATGTATGCGTCGCCGGCGTCATGAAGCCCGGCGAATCTGCCGAGGAGACGGTGGTGCGCGAGATCGGTGAGGAGTTAGGGCTGAGCGTGAAGTCGACAGCGTATGTGAAGAGTTATCCCTACGAGAAAAAGGAGATGCTGATGCTTGGGTTTAAAGCCGTTGTGGAAAAGAAGGACTTTGAGCTCTCGGAGGAAGTGGACGCTGCACAGTGGGTGCGTTTTGAGGATGCGCTAAGCCTGCTCCGGGAAGGCAGTATCGCATGGCAGCTGGTCAGGGAAGTGATCGGGGGCTGATGTATGATCTGTCTGACAGGGGACTGCCATGGGGAATTTAACAGATTTTCCAGAAAGCAGAGAATGCAGCTTCCGTTTGAACTCACGAAAAATGATCTTGTGATCATCTGCGGCGATATGGGTTTATTGTGGGCAAAAGACAGGGAGTTTGCATACAATCAAAAATGGCTGTCGGCACTGCCGTTCACGATATTGTGGGTGCAGGGGAATCACGAAAATTACGATATGATCGCAGAATATCCTGTCTGTGCATGGCATGGTGGAAAGGCCAGGCATATCGTGGAGGACAAGATCATCTTGTTGGAACGCGGACAGGTTTTTGAGCTGGAAGGGAAAAGCTTTTTTACATTTGGCGGAGCGTCTTCACATGATGTGCAGGGCGGGATCCTGGACAGGAGCTCACCGACGTATGAAAAGGAGCGGCGGCAGGCAAACAAGAGAGGGCTGCCCTACCGCGTCAGAGGCGTATCGTGGTGGGAACAGGAGCTTCCGTCCGCGGAGGAGATGCAGGAAGGGAGAGACAATTTATCCAGGCACGGTTATGTGGTGGATTATGTCATAACCCACTGTCTGTCGGGCAGAATGCAGGGAAGGCTGGATGTGGTGCGCTCTGTCAGCAAAGGCGGGGACAGTGCACGTGATATCCTGACAGACTATTTTGATGAGATCGAGGAGAAGCTAAAATACGAGCATTGGTTTTGCGGCCATTATCATGAGAACATTAGATTGGATGAGAAACATACGGTGATCTATGAGGATATTCTTGCCCTGCAGTAAGGAACTGTAGGAAAATAACCGATGCAACTTGCGCAGGATATTTTTTCGAGGTGAAATTGCTAAAGCAATTAGCAAAAAACGTAGGCGTAGCGGGCTACGGCGAGGCTTTTTGATATACATAATCGGAGAAATAGACAAGTCAAGATGTGTCAGTTATTTTTCTACAGTTCCTAAGGAGGCGTATATATGGAAATGGGAGAAAGGAAGATGGAGTATATCCGGCTGTTTTGGGAGCATGACCTGGCGGACGAACCTACGAGTATGCTCTATGAGGTAGACACGCAAAACGACCGGTTGGCGGCGCGGTCGATCGACATTTTCCGGGATGGAAATATCCATAAGATTCCCGATCTGTATGCCGGTGCGATCGAGATCACGCCGATACCGACAGTGGAAGAATTTGGTGCCGATCTGTACGGAGAAGAATTTCGGGCATTCCAGATCACAGAGGAAGAATTTGAGGCGGTATGGAACGCATAAAGTGAAGGTCTGTTCAGGCGGGAAGGGCGTTTAACTTTGTCGATGCTGCCATTGTGATGGGCACCACTTGGGACAGGAGGGGATATTATGGCAACCTGGTCCGGTATCAGGAACAAATTAGAACAGGAATATCTTGCGGATTCTCTGCGGGGACATATCCAATATTACGTGACGACATACAGTAAATGCCCTGATCATGAAGGGCGGGCGGCGATCCGTCTGGACGGGAAGGAGATCATCAAAGGCAGTTATTTTAATAACTGGTACAAGGCGCACCTCTTCCCGAGGGACGACAAGTATGAGCGCCGCATGGACACGGAATTTGCGTATATGGATGATACAGCGATACAGCTTGGCGTGTTTGACCAGCGCTGTTTTTATGATGCTTTTTACATGTTTGACAATCAAAGTATCGAGAAGAGCCTTTTCAGCGAAAATATGATCGTCAGGATCTTTGCCCTTCTCGACAGGCGTGTTGGCAAGAGGCGGCTGCTTTCGATGAAGACCGGCATAGAAAATGAATGCGAGACGATCCGATGCTTCTATGCGATCCGGGCAGCCGCCGAAAATGTGATCTGACAGACAGTGATTCATTCAGCTTCAACAGGCAGTGACTCATTTTTGCAGACTTCCCTGAGCGCATCGCGAACCTCCATCAGCGCAAAGCCGAGCAGATTCTGACCGCGCCATCTGAGCGGATCCTGTACGTTTTCGTCGGACTCGGACATCTTGATGCCCCAGACGCCGTCATAGGGACTTGCCTCGGTCAGGATCTTGTCCCCTGTCTGCAGGAGAAAATTTTTGAGCTTTGGATCCTGTGAAAACTTCTTGTAATTTCCGTTCAGCACGATAGCGTACTTTGCCTCGCCCCAGATCGTCTCGTCAAAATTTCTGACTTTTTGCCCGAGCGCTTTGATCTTTTTGGGATCCTTGCTGGACAAGATCTGCTGCAGGATCTCGTCATCGCCAAACAGTTTTGCTTTCTGGGACATCATAAACTGTTCCATACAGCAGTAGTGGTCTGCAACAGAAAAGAAATGGGATCTGTACCACTGGCTCAGGCATCCTCTGCCCAGCGTCTGCTGCGATGCGGGCTGGGTTTTCCAGAACATGCAGTACTTCAATTTCTTTCCGGCGCGGTAATCTTTTTGGAGCTGCTCCAACGCGTACTTTGGTTTGCCGTCTTTCTGCCAGAATACTATGGAAAATTTATCGTGCTTATAGTAAGTACACTCGTCTGTGCCAGTCCAGAAGCCTTTCCAGGTCGGCGGTTCGGGGAAAAGCAGCTGATATTCGTCTCTCTTTTTGGCAGACAGTTTCTGATACCATCTGTGCCATTTTCCGATATAGTCCTCACCATAGCCCATTCTCCAGCCGATCGAATGGCGATCGATCTCGGGATAGGCAAGCCATGGCGGAAGCAGGATTTTGGTGTTCTCTGACATATCTCTTTACCTCCGTGTGATAAAAATATTGATTACGTGTCCGCTGGGGCGGGCAAATGTGTGTTGTGCAGATAACGCATTGCGGTCCTCTTTGTATTATTTTGATATTATCAGAATAATATTATCACAGCCGAGCCATATATGCAATAGATATATCAAATTTTTTTATGCAGATTTGTTGTTGTTAAAGCCGTCGAGATACTAAATAATATTAAAATCTGCCGTGGATTTAACAGCGAGTGTGCAGACGGCTGTGTTACGGTCAAAAATCAGGCGTATAACGGGGGTGTGCTGTCGGCAAAAAGACAAGCGGTATTAAAAGTTATTTTTGAACAGTTCCTAACCATTGTGCTGGCATGTGTTTTCGTGTATATTATATGTATGGATGGGAACAGTATGCCGAGGAGATTTATACTCGCGCCAGCCGCAGCCGCGAAGCGGCATATTTCCTTATGCGGCTGTGTGCATAACTTTATACTGAGCGGTCAGTCTTTTCGACCGCCAGTATAATACGGCGTGCGGCGACAGTGAATCTGACCAGCGGGGAGAAATACAGCTGTTAGGACAAGTTTTATGATGTTAAGGATCTGCAGAAAAATGACAGATGTGTCAGTTATTTTTCTGCAGATCCAAAGGGAGCGAGATAAAATGATCTTTAGGGGAATAAAGGAAAACAACGGATGGATGACGGCTGAGTACAGTGCGACGTGGAGATACGGCTATGATTTTATGCTGGATGCGGCGCAGATCATCATTGACACGGATTTTATGGACAAGCTGCAGCGGGTTGCGACCGCAGAGACCGCGGGGGCTTGTGACGTTGAACGCATCGATGAGGTGAGGAGGTGCGGGAACGTTCTGCGCGACTGTCAGTCGGTATGTCAGGAGTGCGGCGTGCTGACGGTATCCGGTGTCAGCGGCATCATGGAATGTCCGGTTCAGTTTGTATTCTATAACCAGACAGATGTGGTGCGTTTGTTTTGTCCGTTCAAACAATATTTTGAGGACCATGGAGAGCGCGTTTTTGACAATTATATGAACAGTATTGAGATCAAGGCGTACTGCAGGGACACGGAGCGCAGAACTGCCGGGAAGATTTTGGGCGGCGGGAGATAAGGCAGCAGTTGGATACCTTCCTGCGGAGGACGAATGTAGAGAGGGCAAAATGAAAGCTTTTGCTATTTGCATGTATGGGAGTACGGCAGGGAGGCGATACTGAACATTGAGGGAAGATCCATGAAAGTATACAGTACCAGACATAATGGCGTACCCGGTTCTGCACTGTCTGATATCAGGCAGGGATATCCGGAAAATCAGAACAGGGACGGATCGCGTGACAAAAAGGACACTGCGCTAAGCCTGATCGAGGATAACTGCAGGGCAGCAGACAATAGTTTTCTTTATCTGCTGCACGAGAAAAATGTATTTGACAAGGATGCTTTCAATAGATTGCTGGATTGCGTCAATACGCTCGAGGAGGGGACAAAAGCTGTGTTATGCCAGCTGCATTTCATACAAAAAGAGACATTGAAGCATATCATTTACCATTTTGATCCAAATGATATGAGCCGTATCGCAGATCTGCCGGATGATTACTGGGCGTTTTTGTCAGACTTAGAAGACGCGGTTGGAAAGTACGAGAGAATGTGCTGCTGTGACAGACATGGATTTTAAGAATTGGATATTCCGCCGGCTGGAGATCGCTGCAGCGAGGGTTTTGTCGGCACGGGGGACAGGAAAGAAGGAAAAGGGCGATGTGGTTTTTATATGCGTTGTTGTCCGCAGTGTTTGCGGCGTTGACATCGATACTGGCAAAAGTGGGCATCGAGGGGGTGAACTCCAACCTGGCGACCGCTATCAGGACAGTGGTCGTGGTGGTCATGGCGTGGGGCATGGTCTTTCTGACCAGCGCACAGGGCGGGATCTGGGAGATCAGCAGGAAGAGCTGGATCTTCCTCATCTTGTCAGGACTGGCGACGGGGGCGTCGTGGCTGTGCTATTATCACGCGCTGCAGGTCGGGGAGGTCTCCAAAGTCGTTCCGATCGACAAGCTCAGTGTCGTCATCACGCTGGTGCTCGGGTTTGTGTTTTTGCATGAACAGTTCAGTGCCAAGTCGTTTTTCGGCTGTCTCCTGATCGGTGCGGGGACACTGGTGATGGTGTTGTAAAGGTGGTTCGTTTTATTTTGGAGGTAGAAGGCAATGGATATAGATGAAACATTAGTTACCATATTGGAGTCAGCAGCAGGAAAGGCGTTTAAAGCTTTACAGGAGGAACATATGGAAGAACAGTTCTATTATTTTGCGCTGCTGAATGATGGAAACTGGAGGCCGTATATATCAGCGTGGTCGCGTGAGGCACTGGAGTGTTTTTATGAGGAAAATGAAGTGGAGGACGGGGAGAAGGGCTGGTACAGGTGGAGCGGCGTGGAGTCACCCTATATGGCATACGGATGGGATGAATATTTTGCGGAGTATGAGGATTTTCTGTTCGAGACGGAACAGAAACACTGTGAGGCAGATGATGACACAGCGGATGCCATGTGGAAGACACTGTTAAACTCCATGGAGGAAGCCATGCGGAGGCTGGATCAAAAGGGGATCTTTGGGACAGGTGCGGCGAGGGATCAGGTGGTCATCGCAGTGGAGCTCGTCCCGCCTGCAAGGTCGAATTACACGAGGACTGAGCGGCTGAACAAGAGCGGTCTGATCAGAGAATTTCTGGATGAGAATGCAGATCTGCTGGAGGAAGATGCAGAGGAGTAGCGCTGATTCCGAGCGGTTCGGTTTATTTATATAGAAATAGAAAGCTGTTTGACGAGAGAAGGTTTTGGGGAGGCGCGCAGGCGGGAGATCTGGAAGAGGGACATTTCGTATTGTCGGGAATTATTGATTGACACGCGTGCCGAAACACACAGAGGGGAATAAAATATGGCATTTACACATTTGCACGTACATACGGAGTACAGTCTGCTCGACGGCTCCAACAAGATCAGGGAGTATGTCAGGCGCGTCAAGGAGCTTGGCATGGACAGCGCGGCGATCACGGACCACGGCGTCATGTACGGCGTGATCGACTTCTATAAGGAGGCAAAGGCGAACGGCGTCAAGCCGATCCTCGGCTGTGAGGTCTATGTCGCGCCGGACTCGCGCTTTGACAAGGAGGTTGGCGGCGGGGATGAGCGGTATCACCACCTCGTGCTGCTGGCGGAGAACAATACGGGCTATGCCAATCTGATGAAGATCGTCAGCAAGGGATTTACCGAGGGGTATTACTACAGACCGCGCGTGGATATGGAGGTGCTGCGGCAGTATCACGAGGGTCTGATCGCGCTCTCCGCGTGTCTTGCGGGGGAGGTGCCAAGGCTTCTGGCAAAAGGGCTCTATCAGGAGGCAAAGAAGACCGCGCAGCGATATGAGGAGTGTTTCGGAAAGGGCAACTATTTCTTTGAGCTGCAGGATCACGGCATCCCTGACCAGAGGACAGTCAACACGGCGCTGCTGCGCATGAGCAAGGAGCTCGACATACCGCTGGTTGCCACGAATGATATCCACTACACCTACGCGGAGGACGCCCAGCCGCACGATATCCTGCTCTGCATCCAGACGGCAAAAAAAGTCTCCGACGAGGACAGGATGCGCTACGACGGGGGACAGTACTATGTCAAGAGCGAACTGGAGATGCGGGAGCTGTTTCCCTATGCGCAGCAGGCGATCGACAACACGGCGATGATCGCTGACCGGTGCAATGTTGAGATCGAGTTTGGGGTGACGAAGCTGCCGAAGTTCGATGTGCCGCAGGGGTATGACTCGTGGAGCTATCTCAACAAGCTCTGCACCGACGGGCTGGCAGAACGCTACCCGGATGATGACGGCGCGGTCAGGGAGAAACTGGACTACGAGCTCGGCGTCATCAGGAAGATGGGGTATGTGGATTATTTCCTGATCGTGTGGGATTTCATCAACTGGGCGCGGGAGCATGACATTCCTGTCGGGCCGGGGCGCGGTTCGGCGGCGGGGAGCATCGTCTCGTACTGTCTGCGCATCACCAACATCGATCCGATCCGCTACAGCCTGCTGTTTGAGCGCTTCCTGAACCCGGAGCGCGTCTCGATGCCCGATATCGACATTGACTTCTGCTATGAGCGGCGGCAGGAAGTGATCGACTATGTCAGTGAGAAATACGGGCATGACAAGGTTGTGCAGATCGTGACGTTCGGTACGATGGCGGCAAAAGGTGTGATACGCGATGTGGGGCGCGCGCTCGATCTGCCATACAATTATGTGGACGGGATCGCCAAGATGATACCGAGCGAGGGCAATGCGCCGGTGAGCATCACGCGCGCGCTGGAGATGAACCCGGAGTTTCGCACACTCTACAAGGAAGACGAGCAGGTGCACTATCTGATCGACATGTGTCTGAAACTGGAAGGTCTCCCGCGCCACACGTCCATGCACGCGGCGGGCGTCGTGATCTGCCAGAAGCCGGCGGACGAGTTTGTGCCGCTGTCGCGCGGAAGCGACGGCGCGATCACCACGCAGTTCACCATGACCACGATCGAGGAGCTCGGTCTGCTCAAGATGGACTTTCTGGGACTCCGCACGCTGACGGTCATCAAGGACGCGGTGGACAATGTGGAAAAGACCACAGGGATCCGCATCGATGTGGATCAGCTCGACTACGACGACAAGAAGGTGCTCGCGTCTCTCGGAACGGGACGGACGGACGGCGTGTTCCAGCTCGAAAGTCAGGGCATGAAAAACTTTATGAAGGAGCTCAAGCCGCAGAATCTTGAGGATGTCATCGCAGGGATCTCACTCTATCGCCCGGGACCGATGGATTTTATCCCGGCGTACATCAGGGGAAAAAACAACCACGATGCAGTCACCTACGCCTGCCCGCAGCTCGAGCCGATCCTGGCGCCCACCTACGGCTGCATCGTCTACCAGGAGCAGGTCATGCAGATCGTGCGGGATCTCGGCGGTTATACACTGGGGCGCAGCGACCTCGTGCGCCGCGCGATGAGCAAGAAAAAGGCGTACGTCATGGAGCAGGAGCGCAAGAATTTCGTGCACGGCAATCCTGACGAGGGGGTTCCGGGGTGTGCGTCGTGCGGGATCTCGGAGACGGTGGCAGACCAGATCTACGGGACGATGATGGATTTTGCCAAGTACGCGTTCAACAAGTCCCATGCGGCGTGCTACGCGGTGGTGGCGTACCAGACGGCGTACCTGAAATATTACTATCCGGTGGAGTTTATGGCGGCGCTCTTGACGTCGGTGATCGACAACGCGTCCAAAGTGTCGGAGTACATCATGGTCTGCAGGAGCATGGGGATCCAGATCCTGCCGCCCGACATCAACGAGGGCGAGTGCGGGTTCTCGGTGTCAAACGGCGCGATCCGCTACGCGCTCAACGCGATCAAGAGCGTGGGCAGGACAGTCATCGAGGGCATCGTCGAGGAGCGGCAGGCGCATGGGGCTTACCAGAACCTCAAGGACTTTATCGAGCGGACGCAGCATGTTGAGTTGAATAAGCGCGCCATCGAGAACTTTATCAAGGCGGGGGCTTTTGACAGTTTTGGCGCGACCAGAAAGCAGCACATGAGCGTCTACGCGACGATCCTCGACAGCATCGTGCACAGCAAGCGCGGCGTGACGGCAGGTCAGATGTCGCTCTTTGACATCGTTTCGGAGGAGGACAAGAAAGAGCTGGAGATCAAGATGCCAAACGTCGGGGAGTACGAGAAGGAGCTGCTGCTGAGTTTTGAGAAGGAAGTGCTGGGTTTCTATGTCAGCGGGCATCCGATGCAGGAGTATCAGGCGGTGTGGGAGAAGCGCATCACGGCAAAGACTTCGGATTTCTATCTCGACGAGGAGACAGGGCTCACCCATGTGCAGGACAACACCAGGGCGACGGTCGGCGGCATGATCATGGACAAGAAGATCAAGTACACCAAACAGGATAAGATCATGGCATTCCTCACGGTGGAGGATCTCGTGGGCAGCATCGAAGTCATCGTGTTCCCGAATGCGTATGAGAAATACTCGTCAAAGCTTTTGGAGGAAAACAAGGTATTTATCGAGGGCAGGGTCCAGGTGGAGGACGAGCGGGACGGAAAGCTGATCTGTGAGAGTGTCACTGCCTTTGACGAGATCCCTCGAAAAGTGTGGCTCAAATTTCCTGATATGGCTGCCTATGTCAATAAGGAAGCGGAACTTTTTGAAGCGATCTTTGATTCGGAGGGGATTGACAATGTTGTTATATATATAGAAGAAACACATCAGAAAAAGATCCTGCCGCCCAACAAAAACATCAAGGCGGACAGCACAATCCTTGACAGGCTCCGCGGGATGTTCGGTGAGGAGAATGTCAAAGTGGTAAGTTGATAGATTTTATGTGGGCAAAATCCAAGGAGCTGTGAGAAAATAACTTTTAAAGGGGATGCGATATCCTGATATTTTTTTATCAAAGAGTATTGTATTCTTGTAAAAAAAAGGGTACAATCATTTTAGAAAAAAATGAAACATAAAAATGATAAAATGAATTAATAAGGCTGCCGTGCTGGCAGGCATTGTATAGGAGGTAAAAGGAGATGTCAAAAGAGATTAAGACGATAGGTGTGCTGACAAGCGGGGGAGATGCGCCGGGGATGAATGCAGCACTGCGTGCAGTGGTGAGAAAGGCTCTGACAAACAATGTGAAGGTTAAAGGGATCAAGCGCGGTTACATGGGACTGCTCAACGAAGAGATCGTGGATATGGAAGCGTTCAGCGTGGCGGACATCATTCAGAAGGGCGGCACGATCCTCGGTACGGCGAGATGTCTTGAATTTAAGGAGGAGAACATACAGCAGATGGCAGCTGAGATCTGCCACAAGCACGGCATTGACGGTCTGGTGGTGATCGGCGGCGACGGCTCCTACAGAGGAGCGCAGGGACTTGCAAGACATGGTATCAACACAGTCGGAGTGCCGGGTACGATCGACCTTGACATTGCATGTACCGAGTACACGATCGGATTTGATACGGCGATCAACACCGCGATGGAGGCGATCGACAAAGTGAGAGACACCTCCTCCTCGCATGAGAGATGTTCCATCATAGAAGTTATGGGAAGGCATGCCGGGTACATTGCACTTTGGACAGGCGTGGCGAACGGTGCGGAGGACATCCTCATTCCTGAGAAGTACGACTATGATGAGCAGGAGCTGATCAACAATATCGTCCGGAGCAGAAAGAAAGGAAAGACACACCATATCATCATCAATGCTGAGGGCATCGGACACTCCACGTCGATGGCGCGGCGGATCGAGGCGGCGACTGGTGTCGAGACGCGGGCAACCATTCTCGGATACCTGCAGCGCGGCGGCAATCCGACCTGTAAGGACAGGTTCTACGCATCGATCATGGGCGCCTACGCGGCGGATATCCTCTGCGACGGCAAATCCAACAGAGTGGTCGCATACAAGCATGGCGCGTTTGTGGACTACGATATCGAGGAAGCACTCAACATGAAAAAGACGATCGATGAGTATCAGTTTGATATCTGCAGGAAATTGTCAAGATAATAGATGTGAATCAAGTGAACAGTCGGGCAGGAAAGAGAGATGTCTCCTGCTCGATTTTGTTTCGGTTTGTAGTAAAAAGGAATTATTGGATCATGGGGTTAGAATTTAAGAAAAAGAAGATCGCGGCAAGGAAGTCCACGACCAGACTGATCGCATCCGGCTTTGCGCTGATCATACTGGCAGGGGCGCTGCTGCTCACGCTGCCCATAGCGAACAAGTCAGGTCATGGGAATCTGCTGAATTCACTGTTTACAGCAACGTCTGCAACCTGTGTCACAGGGCTTGTCGTCGCGGATACGTATCGGAACTGGACGATCTTTGGACAGCTCGTCATACTGTGTTTGATACAGGTCGGCGGGCTGGGATTCATGACGATCGGCGCTTATATCTCAGTGCTGCTCAAGAAGCGCATCGGGCTGCAGGAGCGGGAACAGCTGCAGGAGAGTGTCAATACACTGGAGATAGCCGGTGTAGTCCGTCTTGTCAAGAAGATCGTGCAAGGAGCACTCTGTATTGAGGGATTGGGTGCGGTACTGCTGGCGTGCAGGTTCATACCACGGTTTGGCGTTGCGAGAGGGATTTACTTTTCCATCTTTCATGCGGTCTCTGCTTTTTGCAATGGTGGGTTTGACCTGATGGGCGTCAATGAGGCATATTCCTCGCTTGTCGCGTTTGAGGGAGATATTGTTGTTAATCTTGTCGTAGTGACGTTGATCCTTGTGGGGGGGATCGGGTTTATCGTGTGGGACGATGTGGTGCGCAACAAGTGGCATTTCAGAAAATATCTGCTGCACAGCAAGATCGTGATCACAACGACGCTGCTCCTGACGATTGCGGGGACGGTACTGTTTCTGGTCACGGAGAACCAGGCGGCTTTTGCGGGAATGAGTCCGCTGGAAAAATTTCTGGGGGCGCTGTTCTCCTCAGTCACACCCAGGACAGCAGGGTTCAATTCTGTCGACACGGCAGCGCTGTCCAATTCCGGCAAAATAATAACAATGGTTATGATGTTTGTCGGCGGCAGTCCGGGTTCCACGGCAGGCGGTGTCAAGACGACATCGGTGGTCGTACTTTTGTTCTATGCGGTGGCGATGGTGCGGAACAGGGAAGATATCAACCTCTTCGGGAGACGCTTGTCGGACGAAGTGGTGAAAAAGGCAAACGCGGTTGTCATTATCAACGCGACACTGACGATCATAGCAACGATATTTATTATGACATTACAACCGTTATTGAATTTTGAGGACGTGTTGTTTGAAGTGCTTTCGGCAATTGGCACCGTTGGAATGACGGTGGGGATCACGAGGGATCTAAATATAATATCGCGTGTTATTATAATAGTGCTGATGTACTGCGGGCGTCTGGGAAGCCTTTCGTTTGCGCTGATCTTTGCACAGAAGAAGACCTCGGCGTCTGTGCGTCAGCCGCAGGAAAAGATCATAGTAGGATAAACGATCCTGAATCGAGAGCCCGCCCGGGCGGGCAAATGGGAGTTAGTGGGAGGAACAAGTGAATGAAATCAATATTAATCATAGGAATGGGGCGTTTTGGACATCATCTGGCAGCCAATTTTCTGGAGAATGGTCATGACGTCATGATCGTGGACGAGGACGAGGAAAAATTGGAGGATATGGTTCCGTATGCGACGAGTACCCGGATCGGGGACTGCACGAGCGAGGAAGTTCTGAAAACCATCGGAGTCCGGAATTTTGATGTGGTGTTCGTCTGTATCGGAACCAATTTCCAGAGCAGTCTGGAGATCACAAGTCTGGTGAAGGAGCTTGGGGCAAAGCGGGTGATCAGCAAGGCGACCAGGGATATCCAGGCAAAATTTTTATTGCGCAACGGAGCGGACGAGGTGATCTATCCGGATAAAGATATCGCGGAGAAGTGGGCGGAGCGCTACAGTCTTGACAATATCTTTGACTACATCGATCTGCCCGGTGCCTTTGGCATCTATGAGATGCCGCCGCTCAAGGAGTGGGTGGGAAAAAGTATCCGGGAGTCCAATATTGCTGCGAAATACAAGATCTCCATACTCGGTATTAAGAAGAAGCATGAGGAGCAGATGAGTGTAATGCCCTCTGCAGATTATATCATCAAGGATACAGACCACCTGATGGTGATGGCTGTCAATGAGGTTGCGGAGCGGCTGTTGGAACAGAACAGAAACAACTTTGCAAGGGCGGCTTCGGAAAGGAAACGGTAGGTTCAGATATGATATCAAGCACAGCTAACAGTAAGGTAAAGAGGCTTGCGGCGCTGGTGCAGAAGGCAAAAATGCGCAGGGAGGAACGGTTGTTTGTTGTGGAGGGGATCCGCATGTTCCGCGAGGCGCCGGACGAATGGATCAAAGAGGTGTATGTGTCAGAATCTTTTTTGCGAAAATGTGAACAGGAAAATGACAAAGAATCAAAAGAGCGGATAAAAAAACATCATTATGAAGTGTTTGCGGATGACGTGTTCAGAAAAGTCTCTGACACACAGACGCCCCAGGGGGTGCTCTGCGTGCTCGACATGCCGTACCACGAGCTGGAAAGCAGTGTGAACAGCTGGATGGCAGATCCGCAGAGGGCACCGCTGCTCATGCTCATTGAGGATCTGCAGGACCCGGGAAATCTGGGAACGATACTGCGCGCCGGGGAGGGTGCAGGCATCGACGGCGTGGTGATGACGAGACGGACAGTCGATATCACGAATCCAAAAGTCATACGGGCAACGATGGGATCGATATACAGGGTTCCGTTTTATGTGGTGGAGGATATGGCTTTGGCGATCGATCTATTGATAAAAAAGGGAGTTTTGGTCTATGCGGCGCACCTTGATGACAGTGTGGATTATGACGAGCCGGACTACACGAGACCGACTGCGTTTGTGATCGGGAATGAGGGAGGCGGACTTCGCCGTGAGACGGCGCAGCGGGCATCGCAGTACATAAAGATCCCCATGGCAGGACAGGTCGAGTCGCTCAACGCGGCGGCAGCGGCGACAGTACTGATGTACGAGGCGGCGCGGCAGCGCAGGAAACGGTGAGAGCGATCGTTGTTTACTTTAAAAAAGATCAAGGCAAAATCTGACAAAATTGCATGTGTGAAGGAGAGGGCACAAAATTATGAAAATTGGCTTTATAGGACTTGGAAATATGGCGTCAGCCATGATCGGAGGAATGCTTGGGACAGGTGGGTTTCGGGCAGAGGAGATCATTGGCTCTGCCAGGACACAGCAGACGGCGGAGCGGGTCAGCGAGAAGTACGGTATTGTTACGGGAACGGACAACAGGGAGATCGCAAAACAGGCAGATGTGCTGATCCTTGCAGTAAAGCCAATATTTCTGTCGGATGTGATCGCAGGGATCAAGGACTGCGTAGATGGGGAGAACATGCTTGTGATCTCTATAGCGGCAGGCAGATCGATCGAGTGGATCGAGCATGAATTCGGCAAGACACTGCGGATCATACGCTGTATGCCAAACACGCCTGCCATGGTGGGCGAAGGCTGCACCTGCGTCTGCCTGAAGGAAACGGTTTCTGACCAGAGGGTCTACGATGGCGACAAAGAGATGGCACTCAGGATCACAAATAGCTTTGGCAAGGCAAGCATACTGCCGGAGCGCCTGATGGATGCCTTTATTGGTGTGGCGGGAAGCGCACCCGCATATGTGTTCATGTTCATCGAAGCGATGGCGGATGCGGCTGTCATGGCAGGAATGCCCAGGAAGCAGGCGTATGAGTTTGCGTCACAGTCCGTGCTCGGCAGCGCAAAGATGGTGCTCGAGACAGGAATGCACCCGGGCGAGCTCAAGGATATGGTCTGCTCTCCGGCGGGGACGACGATCGAGGCAGTCAGAGTGCTTGAGGAAAAAGGGATGCGCGCAGCGGTCATGGACGCGGTCATGGCATGTGTGGATAGATCGAGGAATATGTGAGCAGGAAAAAATGAATATCGAATAAAATTTTAAAAACAAGAGTTCGAGACTTGACAAGTCGCGAACTCTTTGCTATTATATAAAATCGTAATAGGTGTTAACAAATATGTAATATTTGTCGATAAAATGTAAAACAAGAGTAATCATTAGCATACAATAGTAAAGGGACTGTTCAGTTTTGGGAAGATCCCTAGAGCGTGTTTGAAAAATGCTTTCCGTCAGATATGCGTCACGATTTGTGGGAGATTTGTGCCAAATGAAGGGCGCATAGCGGGCTATGTAACCTGAATTTGGTGCAAATCTCGCGCAAATTGGGGCGCGCAGATGGCGGGAATGATTTTTCAAACACGCTCTAAGACAGATGACATATTGATAACAGGAAATGGAGCAGATTATGAAGACAAATTGTAAAAAGTGGAAATATCTGTTGTGCATGACCGCAGTTATGACCGCGTTTGCGTCTATTCCACTCAGCACACAGGCTGCAGACCTGCAGGCGAGGCTGATGGATGTTACAGACAAAAAACAGGAAACCACATCACACAAGATGAATTCAGCAGACAACAGGAATCCATCAGCAATAACAGCTGGTGTAGCGGATATCTTGGATGTAAAGATATCCAGTACAGATATTCCGAATGCAGATGCACCAAAGGCGATCAATACAAATATTGTAGAAACAAATGTCTCAGCGAGAGGAGAGGCGCTGACTGCGTTCACAAAGAACCTGATGGTACTGCAGCCTCAGATCCAGCCAGAATCAACACTTGTGATGGCAAAGGTGAATGAGTATGTCAATATCAGACTGGAGGCAGACCAGGACTCACAGAAAGTCGGCGTGTTATACAAGGACTGCGGCGGAGACATTCTTGAAAAAAATGATGAATGGACAAAAATTAAGTCCGGAGATGTTTCCGGATGGATCAAGAATCAATATCTTTATTTTGGAAAAGAGGCGGAGGAGCTTGCTAAGGATGTAGGTGTGCTCACCGCATACTCTGAGACAGAGACACTCAGAGTCAGGAAGGAGCCAAGTCTGGACGCCGGCATTGTAGGGCTTTTGTCTGAAGGTCAGGCAGTGGAGGCGATCGCCGAGGAAGGCGACTGGGTGAAGGTCAGCTATGAAGGCGCGACAGGGTTTGTGGCAGCTGAGTATGTCAGGGTAGAATTTGGCATAGATACCGCAGAATCCATGGAAGTGATCATGGCAAGGCAGGAAGCCGAGCGTGCGAAAGCTGCAGCCGATGCAGAGGCGAGGAGAGTACAGCAGAAGGAAGCAGTGCTTGCGACAGCATCAGAGCTTGAGATCCTCGCGGCACTGATCCAGTGCGAGGCGGGCGGTGAACCTTATGAGGGGCAGGTGGCAGTCGGCGCTGTCGTAATGAATAGAGTTCGATGTGGCGGATATCCCGATAATATTACAGATGTTATCTATGCATCAGGGCAGTTTACACCCGCGTCGGGGGGACGTATGGAATCCCTGATCCTGAACAAGACGACCAGGGCGTCCTGCATACAGGCGGCACAGGAGGCGATCAACGGAGTCTGCAATGTCGGGGATGCACTGCATTTCCGCAGGAACAACGGCAGGGACGGACTGGTGATCGGCAATCATGTATTCTGGTAAAAGATCCGCATGGCAGCAGTGATCCGGTGTTTCGCAGGCGACTGAGAACAGTGACACGATCAAAGCGCAGTTCACAAAAAGAACTGCGCTTTTTCTTGCCCCTTTTTGATAAATGTAGTAAAATACATATATTGGCAGAGCCGACTTGTAACTGCGGCTCAACAGGTATGAGGAGGAGAGATAAAATGGATTTAAAAGGACGCAGTTTCCTGACATTGAAAGATTACACGCCGGAGGAGATCGTGTATCTGGTCGATCTGGCGGCTGAGTATAAGGACAAGAAAAAGAAAGGGATCCTGCACGACACGCTCCGCGGGAAAAATATCGCCCTTATCTTCGAGAAGACGAGCACCCGCACCCGCTGTTCCTTCGAGACGGCGGCGCATGACCTTGGCATGGGGACAACGTATCTGGACCCGTCAAGTTCGCAGATTGGCAAGAAGGAGTCCATCGCGGACACGGCGCGCGTGCTCGGCAGGATATACGATGGGATCGAGTACCGCGGCTACGGGCAGGCGATCGTGGAGGAGCTTGCAAAGTATGCAGGTGTGCCCGTGTGGAACGGGCTTACCAACGAGTATCACCCGACGCAGATGCTCGCGGACCTGCTCACGATCAGGGAGCATTTCGGGTATCTGAAAGGCATCAGGCTCACGTATATGGGCGACGCCCGCTACAACATGGGCAATTCGCTGATGATCGTGTGTGCAAAGCTGGGTATGCACTTCACGGCGTGCACGGCGAAAGAGTACTTTCCCGACGAGGCGCTTGTGGCGGAGTGCGAGGCGTACGCGGCGGCATCGGGCGCCACGATCACGCTGACGGAGGATGTGGACGCGGGGACGAAGGGCGCCGATGTGATCTACACGGACGTGTGGGTATCCATGGGAGAGCCGGATTCGGTGTGGGCGGAGCGCATCGAGAAGCTTTCCCCGTACAAGGTGACAAGAGCGGTGATGGAAAATGCGGGCGCGCAGTCGGTGTTCCTCCACTGCCTGCCGGCTTTCCATGACCTCAAGACAAAGATCGGCAAGGAGCAGGGAGAGAAGTACGGTTTTACGGAGCTCGAGGTGACAGACGAGGTGTTCGAGTCGGAGCGGTCCCTCGTGTTTGACGAGGCGGAGAACCGCATGCATACGATCAAAGCCGTGATCGCTGCGACGCTCGGAGCGTGACTATGAAGAGCGAAGAGATATTGAGGAAGCTCCGCGACGCCGGGGACTACGTGAGCGGGCAGGAGCTGTGTGAGCACTACGGCGTGTCGCGCACGGCTGTGTGGAAGGTGATCAAACAGCTTGAGAAGGACGGCTACGTGATCGAGGCGCAGAACAACAAGGGGTACAGGCTCGTGGAGAGCGAGGGCGCGGATGTGTTCACAAAGGTGGAGATCGAGAGCTGTCTGGACACCTCGTGGATCGGGAGAAAGCTGGTATTTCACAGGGAGACGGGCTCCACCAATCTGGACGCGAAGGCGCTTGCGGAAAAAGGGGAAGCGGCAGGCGCGGTCGTTGTGGCGGATATGCAGACCGCAGGGCGCGGCAGGCGCGGCAGGGGCTGGGTGTCCCCGTCGGGGAAGGACATCTACATGTCGCTGATGCTCAGGCCGCAGTGCAGACCGGAGAAGGCGTCCGCGCTGACGCTGGTCATGGCAGTCTCCGTGCTCGAGGCAGTCCGCGAGGTGGTCACACAGACCTGCAGCATCAAATGGCCCAACGACATCGTGGTCAATAACAAAAAAGTGTGCGGCATCCTGACGGAGATGAGTGCGGAACTCGACGGCATCCATTACGTCGTGATCGGAGCCGGCATCAATGTGAACCAGGAGCAGATGGCAGATGAGATACAGGACAAGGCGACATCGCTCTACATCGAGGGCGGAAAGAGGATAAAGCGTGCGGAGCTGGCGGCGCGTGTGCTGCATTATTTCGAGATCAATTATGCCGTGTTCGAGAAGACCTGGGACTTTTCAGGGCTGGTAGATCAATATAACCGCAGTCTGGTCAACCGCGACCGGGAAGTGCGCGTGTTGGATCCCAAGGGGGCGTATGACGGCATCGCCAGGGGCATCAACGAGAAAGGCGAGCTGATCGTCGAGCGAAAGAGCGATGGACAGGTGGAACACGTCTACGCGGGCGAGGTGTCCGTGCGCGGCGTGAACGGATATGTGTAAACGGGAGCCCGCGTGTCATAGGAACCGGCGGACTCCCGCGGAGGAAAATATGGAAGAAAACAGTGGGCGCATAGTCCTGTGCGGGGCGAATGCCTATGAGCAGAAATATTATTTTAATGAAAAATTTAGCAGGATCCCTGAATCCATCAAGGAAGAACTGCATATCATATGTGTGCTGTTCACAGAGGAAGTCGGCGGCGTGTTCACGATCGTGTTTGAGGAGGACGGGAGCGTGAGTCTCGAGACGGACGCTTACGAGGAGGACATTCTGTATGACGAGATCAGCAGCGGGCTCCTGGTCAGGGAGATCCGGATGCAGCGCCAGGAGCTTTTGGAGTCGCTGAGCCTGTACTACAGAGTGTTCGTGCTGCGAGAAGCTGTTGATCCGCTGGTCGGGGAGCAATAGGGAGCAATAAAAGTGACGAACCGATGCCAGGGCGCTTTCTGGCAGCCTGATTTCGAATGGGAGATAGGAATATGATTTTAGTAGTCGATGTGGGAAATACGAATATTACATTTGGGATATATGACAGAAAAAATTTAGTCACGACATTCCGACTGATGGCAAAGACACAGCGGACCTCGGATGAGTACGGCGTGCTGATCACGGAGCTCCTGTCCAAGAATCATGTCAACACCAGGGAGATCGAGGGGGCGATCATCGCAAGTGTCGTGCCGAACGTGATGCACTCGCTCACAGGCGGCATCAGGCGGTACGTGATCGAGCGGCTCATGATCGTGGGGGTCGGCATCAGGACCGGGATCAGGATCGTGACAGAAAATCCGAAAGAAATCGGTCCGGACCGCATTGTGGACGCAGTTGCCGCATATGAATTATACGGGGGACCGGTGCTCGTCCTGGATTTTGGCACGGCGACAACCTACGATCTTGTGGATGAGAAAGGATGTTTCTGTGCGGGCATCACGGCGCCGGGCATCCGGATCTCGGCGAAGGCGCTCTGGGAGGACGCGGCAAAACTCCCCGAGATCGAGATCAAAAAGCCCGCCTCCATTCTGGCGCAGGAGACGATCTCGAGCATGCAGGCGGGACTCGTGTACGGTCAGATCGGGCAGACGGAGTACATCGTAAACCGCGTGAAAAAAGAGACGGGTTACGATGATCTCAAGGTGGTAGCGACAGGGGGACTTGGGCGCATCATCGCCGAGGAGACGGACGTGATACAGGAATACAACAGTGCACTGACGCTGGAGGGACTCAGGATCATCTATGAAAAGAACAACAGATAATACGGCTGGCAGACAGCTCAGGATCGGGGATGTCGTCCTGGACAATAACGTTATGCTCGCACCGATGGCAGGGGTTACAGACCTGCCATTTCGACTGATCTGCAGGGAGCAGGGAGCAGGGCTTCTGTGCATGGAGATGATCAGTGCCAAGGCGGTGCATTTCAACAACAAAAATACGGAGGCGCTGATGGAGATCCACCCGGAGGAGACGCCGGTGTCGCTGCAGCTCTTTGGCTCGGAGCCGGATATCATGGCAGAGACGGCAGCGCGCATCGAGGAGCGCCCGTTTGCCATACTCGATATCAATATGGGCTGCCCGGTGCCCAAGGTGGTCAACAACCGTGAGGGAAGTGCGTTGATGAAGGACCCAAAACTGGCGGGTGAGATCATTTGCGCGGTTGTCCGCGCGGTCAGAAAGCCTGTGACGGTCAAGATCAGAAAGGGTTTTGACGATGATTCCGTCAATGCCGTGGAGATCGCCAGGATCGCCGAGGCGAACGGCGCGGCTGCAGTTGCCGTGCACGGCAGGACGAGGGAGCAGTATTATTCGGGAAAGGCGGACTGGGATATCATACGGCAGGTGAAGCAGGCGGTGCGCATTCCGGTCATCGGAAACGGCGACGTGACCGACGCGCTGTCGGCTGCAAGACTTCTCGAACAGACAGGATGCGACGGCATCATGGTGGGCAGGGCAAGCCGCGGCAACCCGTGGATATTCCGCGAGATCAACAGTTATCTCGACACAGGCGTCATACCGAAACGCCCGACCGGTGAGGAGATCTGTGACACGATCCTGAGACACGCCGGTCTGCTGCGCGCCTGCAAAGGGGAGTACGTCGCAGTGCGCGAGATGCGAAAGCATGTGGCATGGTACACGGCAGGCTACCCGCACTCGGCAAAGCTGCGCAGGATGGTGAATGAGATGGAGACATTTGACGAGCTTGTCAGAAGCGTTCAGAAAATATTTCTGGAAAACGGGGTGTCTGATGGGGAGATGTAATAACCGGATCAGGACAGCCAGAGGACTTTGAAAATCTGGAAATCGGCGGTTTTGAGGTTTTGCCGGGCAGGGTTGAGATTCGTTCTCAATATCTTGACATGACAGTTAAAAAACGCTATAATGGGCTGAATGTAAAGGAAATATCAGGATGATCTGAGCGCCGTCACCCGTCGGCTTCTGCTGACAATCTTTCTCCGGGTGCGTGCGCATAAATAATAGCAGGAGTGAAAGGGAGTAATCACATGGAAGCAAAGAAGAATTTATTAACACGCGAGGGTCTGAAAAAATATGAGGATGAGCTGCATGAACTCAAGGTCGTCAAACGAAAAGAGGTAGCGCAGAAGATCAAGGAAGCAAGGGAGCAGGGTGACCTCTCGGAGAACGCAGAGTACGATGCGGCGAAGGACGAGCAGCGCGACATCGAGGCGCGCATCGAGGAGCTCGAGAAGATCCTGAAAAATGTGGAAGTCGGCGATATGGACGAGGACGGAAACGATCTCGACAGGGTGAGTTTCGGGCTTGCAGTCAAGGTGAAGGACAATGAGTTTGACGACGAGATGGAGTTCAAGATCGTGGGCGCGACAGAGGCAAACAGTCTGAAAGGAAAGATCTCCAACGAGTCGCCGCTCGGAAAGGCGCTGATCGGCGCCCAGAGGGGTGATGTGGTCACGGTGGAGGCGCCGGCGGGTGTCATCGAGTACACGATACTGGATATTTACAAGCCGGAGTAGGGCATGAAGAGATGGCGCCAGAGGGCATCGACGGGGAACTTCCAGGGGATTGTTAAGAAATGCCATGCGGTGTCAATAGATGAGGAGAGGAGAAATATCTGTGTCACAGGAGAATAATAGTCAGAACAACCAAAAGAATCAGAACAGTCAGCAGCAGGATGTCAACCAGCTTCTAAAGGTGCGCAGGGAAAAGCTTGCCGCACTGCAGGAAGCGGGAAAGGATCCCTTTCAGATCACCAAATATGACGTAACGCATCACAGCCAGGACGTGAAGGACAACTTTGACGCGCTGGAGGGAAAGAGCGTGACGATCGCGGGCCGCATGATGTTCAAGCGCCTCATGGGAAAGGCGTCATTCTGCAACATACAGGATCTCAAGGGGAGCATCCAGTGCTATGTCGCAAGGGACAGCATCGGGGAGGATGCCTATGCTGATTTTAAGAAGTATGATGTCGGTGATATCCTCGGCATCAGCGGCGAGGTGTTCAGGACAAAGACAGGCGAGATGTCCATTCACGCTGCGTCGGTGACGCTTTTATCAAAGAGCCTGCAGATCCTGCCAGAGAAATTCCACGGTCTGACGGACACCGACACGCGCTACCGCCAGCGCTATGTGGATCTGATCATGAACGCGGAGGTGAAGGATACTTTCGTGAAGCGCTCCAAAGTGCTTTCGAGCATCCGCCGCTATCTCGATGATCAGGGCTTTATGGAGGTGGAGACGCCGATGCTCGTGTCAAACGCAGGCGGCGCGGCGGCGCGGCCGTTCGAGACGCATTTCAATGCGCTTGACGAGGACTTAAAACTCCGCATCTCACTGGAGCTGTACTTAAAGAGACTGATCGTGGGCGGCATGGAGCGCGTCTACGAGATCGGGCGCGTGTTCCGCAACGAGGGGCTTGACACGAGGCACAATCCCGAGTTTACACTGATGGAGCTGTATCAGGCATACACAGACTATCACGGCATGATGGATCTGACAGAGAATCTTTACCGCTATGTGGCAAAGGAAGTCACGGGATCGGAGATCCTCACATACGGCGAGCATCGGATGGATCTGTCAAAGCCGTTTGAGCGCATCACGATGGTGGATGCCGTTCAGAAGTATTCCGGCGTTGATTTTAATGAGATTCATACCCTGGAGGAAGCAAGGGCGATCGCCAGGGAAAAGCATGTGGAGTTTGAGGAGCGTCACAGGAAGGGCGATATCCTGAACTTATTCTTCGAGGAGTTTGTGGAGGAGCATCTGATCCAGCCGACATTCGTCATGGATCACCCGATCGAGATTTCTCCGCTCACCAAGAAAAAGCCGGACAATCCCGAGTATGTGGAGCGTTTCGAGTTCTTCATGAACGGCTGGGAGATGGCAAACGCCTACTCCGAGCTCAACGACCCGATCGACCAGCGGGCGCGCTTTGCGGCGCAGGAAGAGCTGCTGGCAGCGGGCGACGACGAGGCAAACCACACGGACGAGGACTTCCTGAACGCACTCAGCATCGGCATGCCGCCCACGGGAGGCATCGGCTTTGGCATCGATCGCATGGCCATGATGATGACGAACTCTCCTTCGATCAGGGACGTGCTCGCGTTCCCGACGCTCAAATCGCTCAATGACACTAAAACAAAGGCGCCGCAGGCTGCAGCCGCAGCACCGAAGACATCTGAACCGATCGACTTTTCCAAGGTGGAGATAGAGCCGCTGTTTCAGGATTTTGTGGATTTTGAGACGTTCAGCAAGTCGGATTACAGAGCCGTAAAGGTTCTTGCGTGCGAGGCAGTTCCTAAGTCCAAGAAGCTCCTGAAATTTACATTGGACGATGGCACCGGCGAGGACAGGACGATTTTGAGCGGCATTCACGAGTACTACGAGCCGGATGAACTGGTCGGCAAGACCTGCATAGCCATCACCAACCTGCCGCCGCGCCCCATGATGGGCATCGACTCCTGCGGTATGCTCATCAGTGCAGTGCACGCGGAGGAAGGGCAGGAGAGGCTCCATCTGCTGATGGTGGATGACCATATACCGGCTGGGGCGAAGCTGTATTAAGAAAACGCCCTTTTCGGAATTGTGCACCCACTGAAAACAAGCCTATAAATGTGCATTGTGTGACAGGCAAACGGGTTTTGTGAACGGAAATGAATTTTTGGAGAAAGTGGTTATATGCTGCCAACAATAGAAGAAGCGAAAAATGAATTAAAAATTGCAGGACAATTAAATCCTGGGCCTTGGATCGAACACTCTGTAAATGTAGGAATTGCAGCTAGAAATATCGCACAGAAAGTGTCGGGGATGGACGGGAACAAGGCGTATATAGTTGGAATGCTTCATGATATTGGGCGCAGGGTTGGAATTGTAAATATTCCCAAACATGTATACGAGGGGTACAAGTATGCTATGGACAGGGGATGGGATGAAGTTGCGAGAGTGTGTATGACACATTCTTATCCTCTGATGAAAGATGAGTTTGATTATGATCCGCAGACGGAGGAAGAAAGGACTATAAAAGATTATATTATCAATTGTCAAGCGGATGATTATGATAGACTGATTCAGATCTGTGATGCCTTGGCAACGGATTACGGATTTGTGATTTTGGAAAAACGTTTTGTGGATGTAACCCGCAGATATGGAATTATGGAAAACTACATAAAAGGTTGGGATATTACTTTTAAAAACAAAGAATATTTTGAAGAACAAATGGGATGTTCTATTTATGATGTATTACCCGATATTGGAAGGACGACATTGTTGTGCCCTCCTCCATGGAAACCTAATAAAAATTAGTATAGCATGAATTAATATTCGAGTAATATGTACCTGACTTTTGCGCCAGTACAAAGGACTGGTATAGTCCTTATGTTGTCGTCAGTCAACGTAGTTACCGTTACGCCTCCTTTTTCCGCCTTGTCCTGACACAAAATTCAGGCATCTGTTACTTCGAAATTAATACAACGCTGTAAAGTGCGTACAAATGCAATAATTTAATGCATCATGTGCCAAGCTGTATGTAGCGGAAACACTCTTCCGAAAATGGAGTAAGAAATATTCGCTGACGCGCATTTTCGTTGTGAAGTGCAGGGGAGTGTGGATCAGTAGAAATTAAAAAGTATATCTATTTTGAGTCAGACCTTGGGGGGAGTCACATCTCCTGGGGTCTGATTTTGATTATGAGTGCTGTCTGACACGAGTCTGCAGGTGATCAGGACATTTGCAGTCAGAAATGGAATGCGGTCTATGTTGGGATATCAGCCTGTGGTGTGGAGGGAACGAAACTGACGATACTTTTAAAAGTTTTTGGTGATACTATCCAGATTTGGTAATTCGTGATATAGTATAGTAGAAAACAGGTATGGAGAACAAACTCTCTGCCAGGAAGAAAGCTTTTATTTTTCATGACAGAGAGACTGCGGATCCCATCTGATGTACGACCGATGCGGGGTGATGAGAAATGGCACAGTTTGATTTTGCGGAAAACAGCAACATTCAGTTTGCGCAGAAAGAAGAAATAGAAGGAATAAAAGAAATAGAGCAGATACAGTTAGACAACACTGTCATCGAGTCAACGGCTGTGATGACAGGTGATAGGGATCGCAGCCGTTTTCTGTATTATCAGTTGAAAATGAGTTTAAAGAAAGCAAGGCGGGTTGATATCATCGTCTCTTTTCTGATGGAATCGGGTGTCAGGATGATCTTGAACGATCTGAAAGCGGCGCTGGACAGAGGCGTTCAGATAAGGCTTCTTACGGGAAACTATCTCGGGATCACACAGCCGTCAGCGCTGTGCCTGCTCAAGAAAGAGTTGGGGAATCGGGTAGATCTGAGATTTTATAATGATAAGGGACGGTCGTTCCACCCAAAGTCTTATATTTTTCATTATGAGAGAACGAGTGAGATCTATATTGGATCCTCAAATATTTCAAGAAGCGCGTTGACGTCAGGGATTGAATGGAATTACCGCTTTGACAGCGTGGCAGACAACGGAAATTTTTTGTTGTTTTACAGGACATTTGAAGACCTGTTTTTGCATCATTCGATTGTGATCGATGACGAGGAATTATACAGATATTCCAAAAACTGGCATAAGCCAGCTGTTGCAAAGGACTTGGACAGATATGATAAAAACGAGGAGGACGAGGATAACAAAGCAGAAGCGTTGTTCCAGCCAAGAGGTGCGCAGATAGAGGCACTGTATGCATTGGAGGACAGCAGGGCAGACGGGGCATTAAAAGGACTTGTCCAGGCTGCCACGGGTATCGGGAAGACGTATCTTGCGGCATTTGATTCCGCAAAGTATAAAAGGGTATTGTTTGTGGCGCACAGGGAAGAAATATTGAAACAGGCAGCTGTCGCTTTTCAGAATGTGCGCTGTTCCGATGATTACGGTTTTTTCTACGGAAAACAGAAAGACACGGACAGATCGGTCATATTTGCTTCTGTAGCGACACTGGGAAGGACGGAATATTTAAATGATACATATTTCAGGGCAGATTATTTTGACTATGTTGTGATCGATGAATTTCACCATGCGGTCAATGAGCAGTACAGAAAGATCGCGGACTATTTCAAGCCGCAGTTTATGCTGGGGCTCACGGCAACGCCGGAGCGTATGGACGGTAAAAATATCTACGAGCTATGCGATTACAACGTGCCGTATGAGATTTCATTAAAGGAAGCGATCAACAAGGGAATGCTGGTGCCGTTTCACTATTATGGTATCTATGACGCGACGGATTATTCCGGTTTGCGCCTGATAAAGGGGCGCTATGATGAGCGGGAACTGACGCAGATTTACGCAGATAATGAGAAACGGTATGAATTGATCTATAAATACTACACGAAATACCGTTCAAGGCGTGCGCTAGGTTTCTGCTGCTCGAGACAGCACGCAAGTCAGATGGCAGAGGAATTTTGCAGGAGAGGGATTCCTTCTGCGGCGGTGTACAGCAATGCTGACGGCGAATACGCGGAGGAAAGGGATGTTGCGATAGAGCGGCTGAAAAGCCAGGAGATCAGAGTGATCTTTTCTGTTGACATGTTCAATGAAGGGTTGGATATTGCATCGCTCGATATGGTTATGTTTCTTAGACCGACGGAGTCTCCGATCGTATTTTTGCAGCAGCTGGGACGCGGGCTGCGCACATACAAGGGCAAGGAGTATCTCAACGTTCTGGATTTTATCGGAAACTACGAGAAAGCAGGAAAATCGCCGCTTCTGCTTTCCGGTGAAAGATCATTTTCTGCAAAGAATGCGGGTGACTACAATGACATAGAATATCCTGATGACTGTATTGTGGATTTTGATATGAAGCTGATAGATCTGTTCAGGGAATTGGATAAAAGGTCACTGTCTGTGAGAGAGCGGATCTGCCAGGAATATTATCGCGTAAAAGAATTGCTGGATGGAAGGGTTCCTACTCGAATGGAGCTGTTTACGTATATGGAAGATGATATATACCAGTATTGTATGAGACATGCCAAGGAGAATCCGTTTCGCAGATACTTGGATTTTTTGTATGATCTGCATGAACTGTCTGAGACAGAAGAAATTTTGTATGCCGGGATCGGCAGGGAATTTATATCTGTCATAGAGACAACAGATATGCAGAAAGTGTATAAGATGCCGATTTTATACAGCTTTTACAATCATGGCAGCATACGGCTGGAAGTGACGGATGAGGAAATGTTAGAGAGTTGGAAGGAATTTTTTGACACCGGGACAAACTGGAAGGATTTTGCCTCCGGCATATCGTATGAGGAGTACAAGAATATGTCAGACAGAAAGCATTTGAACAAAGCAAAGACAATGCCGGTCAAATTTTTGAAACAATCAGGCAAGGGATTCTTTGTTGACAAAGACGGCTGTGCGCTCGCTCTCAGATCAGACTTGAAGGACTGCATCAAGAATGAGGCGCTGCGGCAGCATATGAAGGATATCCTGGCGTATCGGACGATGGAGTACTATAGGAGGCGGTACGAAGCGGATCCGAAGAGGATGAACGCGCTTTGAAGCGGAAGTCGGAGAAGCTGCAGCAACAGTGAACAAGTTGACATCAAAGCGCGAAAGCGTTAAAATGTATTCCACAAAGGGGGCTTACTATGAAGCAGAAATTAGACAGAACTCTGGGAATGTACTCCGCGCTGATGATCAGTATCGGGACGATGATCGGTTCGGCGATCTTTGTGCTGGCGGGCACGAGCTATGCGGCGGCGGGACCGGGCGCGTCGCTGGCGATCTTTCTGGCGGGCATCGCGGCGGTGTTCACGGGATTATCTTTTGCGGAGCTGGTGACGGTCATACCGAAGGCGGGCGGCGGCTACGTCTATGTGAAGGAGGCGACCGGAAACAATATCGTGGGCTTTATCTGCGGCTGGGGATTCTGGCTTGGATATGCGATGTCGTGCGGTCTGTTTGCGCTTGGTTTTGGCAATTTTATCAACTATATCTTTCCGTTTATTCCGCAGATGGCGGCGGCTTATCTGCTCGTGGTCTATGTCATGTTCACGAATATCAAGGGGACGAAAAGTTCCGGGACGCTGCAGAATGTGATCACGACGCTCCTGATCGCGCTGCTTGCACTGTATGTTATTGTCGGAGTTTTTCATATCGATATGGAGAACCAGACGCCGTACACGCCGCAGGGAATGTCGGGTGTGTTCAACGCGATGGGCTTTCTGTATATGACTTACATCGGATATGGGCTGATCACGACGGCGAGCGAGGAGGTCATCGACCCGGAGAGGACGATCCCGAAGGCGATCCTGATCTCGATCGCGGCGGTTATCGTGATCAAGACGTCGGTGTTTTTCATAGGCTGCGGGATCATTCCATGGCAGGAGCTGGTGCCGGCGGTCACGAGCACGCCGATGATCGACACGGCGGTACATATCGGAGGGACAATTGGCGGTTATCTCTTTGCCTTTGCGGGGATCCTCGCTACGCTCTCCTCGATCAACACGGCGGTCATGGCGTCCTCGAGGACTTCTTTTGCGATGGCGCGGGATCAGCGGCTGCCAAGTCTGTTCAAGGCGATCAACAGGACGACGAAGACGCCGGTCTTTTCGATCGTCATCTCCTCGGTCATCGTGTTTATCGCAGTGACGATCAGGGATCTGGAGCACATCTCGACAGTGACCAGTATCTTCTCATTGACAGGGTACAGTCTCGTCAATGTGGCGCTGATCATTTTCCGGAGGAAAATGCCGGAGCTTGAGCGGAAATTCCGGGTGCCGCTTTTCCCGCTCACACCGCTGCTTGGCATCGGTCTGAACCTGTTTCTGATTGTCAATCTCGCCATATCAGACCGCCCGGCACTGATCATAGCGGTCTCGGTGATCGGCGCTGGCATTGTGTACTATTATCTGATCATGCCAAAGCTGAAATACGCTTCCAAAGGAATATCGATCGTCGATGTGCCAGAGATCAGGGAGCAGAAAAAGGAAAACAGGAAAAACGAGATCATCATTCCGGTGTCCAATCCGTATACGGCGGAGGGGCTGCTCAACTTTGGCAGGAAGATCGCCATGGCGGAGGAGAGCACGACGGTCGTTCCGGTGAAGGTCAATGTCTTTCCGGATAACCTGCTCACGATCGCGGATTACGATACGATGATGCAGTCCATGGGCGTGCAGGACAGCGTTGTCCAGATGCTCAAGGAGTACGAGTCGGATCCGTGTATGCGCCCGGTGCTGATCAATTCGACCAATGCCTTTCACGCGATCATGTCCGTGGTGAAGAAAGAGAAAAATCCGCTGGTGATCATGGGCTGGCACGGTTCGGGACTGGTGAAGTACATGCACGGCAACATTACATACCAGATGCTGCAGGAAGCGCCTGCCGATGTCGGTATCCTGCGCATGAATGGCCAGAGCAGGGAGTTCAGGAATATTTTGTTTCCGTATGGGGGCGGGAAATATTCCAAGATGACGGCGAAGGTGGTCAACCGTATTGCGAACGGATATGGGGCGAAGATCACGCTCCTGAATGTGGTGGACCACGAGGAGGACGTCGAGAGCACGAGAGCGTATCTCGACCGATCGGCTGCGAAGTTTGACCAGCCGGTGCAGATCATGGTCTGCAGCGGTGATCTGATCGAGAAGGTCGTGGAGTTCTCTGACCAGTACGACCTGATCATCATGGGGGCTTCTCTCGACTGGGGGATCCAGGAGGTTGTGACCGGATTCCGCACGGACAGGATCATGGAGCAGGCAAAGTGCCCGGTATTGATCATCAAGAGCTACGATATCTTTTTGCAGCGCACGAAGGTGCGGGGTTTTATCCATAGGACGCGCAACGCGATCCATCAATAGTATTTTAAGTATTTTACAGCTTCCCGGAAGCTCTCCTGCCCTTGCTGTTGCGGCTGATTTTTCGCGACATCAGGTGCAAAGAGACTTCGGGGCGGGCTTTATGAGGCGGGCAGTTCTGCCTGCCGACAGGAGCGTAATGGATTCAGGAGATGAAAAATGCGGAAGATCGTTTTATTTATTGCCATGAGCCTTGACGGGTATATCGCGGATATAGACGGCAAGGTTGACTGGCTGGCGGGACAGGACAATGACGTCGAAAGTGATGACAGTTACACGGATTTTGTAAAAACCGTTGATACGGTGATCATGGGCTGGACGACTTATCGTCAGATCATGGAGGAGTTATCTCCCGGACAATGGGTATATGACAGCCTGCAAAGCTATGTGATCACACACAGGGATTGTGCGCAGGACAGCAATGTAACCTTTGTTTCAGAAGATCCATGCACCCTTGTCAATGGATTAAAGCAGAAGGACGGCAAGGATATTTGGGTATGCGGCGGGGCTGACATAGTTCATCAGCTGATGCAAAACAATCTGATCGATATATATTCTATTTCCATCATTCCGACGATTTTAGGGAATGGGATCCGCCTCTTTGACGTGATAGACAAAACAATAGATTTGCGTTTCATTTCATCAAAAAGCAGTAATGGCATAGTAGAATTAGTGTATCAGAAACGATAAAGTGATATGCGGCCGCGCCCTCAGGCATGACCGTTTTTTTCAATCTGCCTGCCTGTGAACTTTTATCTGATCGAAAGAGTGTTTGCTGTAAGCTGTTTCAAAATATCTCCAATATCCTGATCAATACAAATAGACTGTTTCCTGATCTCTGGCGGAATATAGGCTTCTGACAGATTGACACATACATAAGCGGCATTGGGATTGTTATATGTCATCTGCCAGAATGGGTATTTGATGATTCCCGGCGTATTGGCGCCAACGCCCAATTCCAGATATAAAATGTCTGATCCTTTGTGACGGCGTGTAAAGTTTTGATACCGCCTGGCGGCTGTTTGCCAGCCGCTGTCTTCAACAAAGGTGCTGTCTGCCCTTAGATTCATTGACATAGGCGCACCGCATACGGGACAGTGAGAGATCAGCCTGGATGGACTCCGCATATTTTCCTGTTCGGCAACCATTTTTTTAATAATGGTTTCATTATCGTAAGTCGTATCGTGACAAGGCTTCCCGCATTGCCACAACCCATAATCGCCCTGTGTATAAAACAGTCTGTGTTTATCAAAACCCGCCTTCTGGAAACAGTGGTCTACATTGGTTGTCAGAACAAAATAGTCTTTGTCCTGTACCAGATCATATAGATCGTTATAAACGGATTTCGGTGCATTCTGGTAACGGTTGATATAAATGTAACGGCTCCAATACGCCCAATATTCCTCTAATGTGCTGTATGGGTAGAAGCCTGCGGAATACATATCCCTAAAACCATATTTTTCTATAAAGTCCGCAAAATGATCTTCAAAGCGTTTCCCGGAATAGGCAAATCCGGCAGAGGCGGACAGTCCCGCACCTGCGCCGATCACAACAGCGTCAGCGCGTTCGATTTTCTTTTTCACTTTTTCTATGGAACGCCGTACCTGCGCAGGATCCCAACAACTGCTGATAGATTTTGTAGTCGCTGTCTTTGAACACATTAAAAACCACCTCCAGACTGTTTTGATTTTTCTTTTGATAGTCCTGTACCGTCTGTATTGCTATTTCGGCAGCTTTTTCATTGGGAAAATGAAACTCTCCCGTGGAGATACAGCAAAAGGCGATACTTTTCAACTGACAGGCTGCTGCAAGTTCCAGACAGGAACGGTAACAGTCTGATAACAGGTTTTGGTTTTTCCCGATAACTGCCCCGCGGATGATCGGACCGACCGTGTGAAGAACGTAACGGCATGGAAGATTATAGGCTTTTGTGATCTTTGCTCTTCATAAACAGAAAAATGGTTGAAAATAAAACGCCGGGGAGTGACAGTGTAGATACTGCCATTCCCCGTTTTCGCAAATTAGCCCGGCGTCGAAACGGAACGTGTTATGTTCCCGTGTGTCATTGATGAACGGGTATCTGCCCTTCGTTCTCCGAAATGAAAGAGATTTCTTTGTGCTTGATAGAACAAAATTGGACAAAAATCTTCTCCACCCGATTATGCACAAACTATTTCACATCTGTTTTTCACATATTGCACAAATCAGTCATGTTGTATATTCTGACAGCGAATTTCACATACTATCAAAAAGAAAATGCGAAAAAGACCTTTCCGCAGCATCGGGGACAAGGAGTCCGGAGGCTGTCCGGGAAGCCGTTATATAGGAAGCTGTGATAAAAGAAACTGTGATAAAAGAAATTGTGATAGAAGAAACTGTGATAAAAGAAGCGGAGGAATCATGAAAAAAGATTACAGTAAATTGTGGACATTGTTCAAGTCAATGTTTGTGTTGAGTGCCTGCACGTTTGGCGGCGGGTTTGTGATCGTTTCCCTGATGAAGAAGAAATACGTGGAGGAGCTGAAATGGATGGAGGAGAACGAGATGCTGGACGTGACAGCGATCACGCAGTCGGCGCCGGGACCGCTTCCGGTAAACGCTTCCGTCATTATCGGTTATCGGATCGCCGGGGTGGCGGGTTCTCTGACAGCCATATTGGGGACGATACTGCCGCCGATGGTCATCATCTCGGTCATCTCACTGTTCTATGAGCAATTCCGAACCAATCCCTATATTGCCACGGCTCTGCAGGTGATGCGCGCCGGGGTGGCGGCAGTGATCTTTGATGTGGTGATCAATCTGGCGGGGAACGTGGTGAAGACAGGGCGGATCCTCTATATGACAATGATGGTGGTGGCATTTGTTTCGGCTTATTTGTTGGATGTCAGCGCGATGATCATCATTTTCGTCTGCCTTGGGATCGGTCTGATCGATCTGTATTACAATCTCAGAAAGAACAGGGCAGAGAATCCTTCGGTGTCCAATATGCCAAAGTCCAAAAATATCAAATCAAAACATGTGAAATAAGTATCAAAATGACTATTAGAATAAAACAGATATCAGAATAAATATCAAAACAAATATCGAATAAGAACAAAGGGGTGCAGGCATGCTTTTAATAAAACTATTTTTCTCATTCATATGGGTCGGTCTGTTCAGCGTGGGCGGCGGCTACGCGGCAATTCCGCTGATACAGGAGCAGATCGTCAACATGTACGGTCTGATGACCATGGAGGAGTTTTCGGATCTGGTCACGGTGGCGGAGATGACGCCGGGGCCGATCTCCATCAACTCGGCGACTTTTGTGGGGATGCGGTCCGCGGGGATCTACGGCGTCCTGCTCTGCACGATCGGGTGTATTATCCCGTCGTTTTGTATCTGTCTTACGCTGGCGCATTTTTATTATAAGTACCGCACGGTGAGCGGCGTGCAGGTGGTGCTGGGCTCGCTGCGGCCGGCAGTCGTGGCGCTGATCGCATCTGCGGGAGCGTCGATCCTGATGCTCGGGCTCTTTCAGGCGGAGCTGCACGATATTGTGCCTGGCAATATCAGGATCGTTGAGCTGGGCATCTTTATCGGGGCACTGGTCATACTCAGAAAGTATAAGGCGAACGCGGTGACGATCATTTTCGGGAGCGGCGTGGTGGGGACATTGTTGTATGGACTGCTGGGAGCGATATAAATGGCAGGACTTTCCTGCGGCAGCGTGTTTTATTGGCAGCATGTTCTATTGACAGAGTATTCTATTGTGAAAAAAATCAAAATATAAAGGAGATCAGTTATGGCAGACGGCATTGAGCAGATTTTGAGCAAACAGGATTATTATGGGATTCGTCTGGAGAGCATCGGCGGACTGGGGGCGAATCTGTGTGGGAAGATGGTGGGCGAGCTGGCAGTCCGGTATCTGCAGCTCAACAGTGCGGGATTTTCCAGCTACGGTTCTGAGAAGACAGGGACGCCGGTGAAAGCGTATATCCGTTTTGCCCCGCCGGACAGGGAGATCAGGGTGCATTCCCCGGTCGTGGAGCCGGATCTGCTGGTGATCTTCCACCAGGCGCTGATGCGCGACGAGCGTGTCTGGAAAGGGTGCAGTGACAGGACGAATGTGATCGTCGCGATGGATCAGGGGGACGGTGAAACGGTTTTGCAGCATCTGCCCGATGTGGTCGGCTGCTGCTATGGAGTCAATGCGCGCCGGATCGCGATGGAGACAAAGTCGCGCATCAATGTGGTGATGCTGGGCGCGATGGCGAAAGTAATGGGATTTGTGAAATTGGAGGAGGCAAAACAGATCTGCCGCGACAGCCTTGGCAGGAAATATCCGGCGGCGCTGGAGGGGAATCTGAGCGGGCTGGAGCAGGGCTATGAGCAGGTGCGGCTGTTGGAAGCAAAAGGCGGGCAGCGGTCTGACCGGCGGGAGAAGGCGGAGGAGAATGACCATGAATGGGGGTATGCGACAGCGCCGATCGGCGGTGTGAATCCGCGGTATGGCAGTACGGTGACAGCGGATCTGTCCCCGTCGAGACAGGGATATATCCCTGTTTTCATCAAAGAGCGGTGCATCAACTGCGGGCTCTGTGACTCCACCTGCCCGGACATGGTGTTCCAGTTTGCGAAGGGAACTTACAACAACAGGGAGATGATGGTCAACCAGGGGCTGGACTACTATCACTGCAAGGGCTGTATGCGCTGCGTCGACGTGTGCCCGGTCAATGCGCTGGTGCGGGGGCTGGAGTCGGAACACCCGGATAAAAAGTTCTTCCTGCCCAACCAGGACATGCTGCGCACGCCGGAGTATTATGTGAAAGCCGGACCGGACGGCTACATCACATCGGAGTCCTATCTGACAGAAAAGAGGATCGAAGGGGGCGAAGTATAATGACATCGGATGTCAGGGAAAAACAGGTAATAGAATATGCAGGCGGCAATGAGATCGCGGCAGTCGCGATCAAACAGATCGGCTATGATCTGATGGGGTACTATCCGATCACGCCCTCCACGCAGATCGCAGAGAATCTCGACGAGATGCGCGCAAAGGGAGAGACGGATCTCATCATGATCGCGGCGGAGGGGGAGCACAGCGCTGCCGGGATCTGCTACGGCGCGTCGGTGGGCGGCGGCAGGGTCATCAACGCCACCAGCGCGAACGGGCTTTTGTATGCCATAGAGCAGTTTCCGGTGCAGTCGGGAACGCGCTATCCGATGGTGATGAACGTGGCGTGCAGGACGGTTTCGGGGCCGCTTTCCATCAAGGGCGACCACAGCGATATCATGTTTCTGCTAAATGCGGGGTGGCCGATCCTGTTTGCGCACACTGTGCAGCAGGTCTATGATTTTAACATCATCGCGTTAAAGCTTGCGGAGCAGGTGCGGCTCCCGGTGGCGGTGGCGTATGACGGCTTTTTCACCAGCCATCAGAAGAGACGGTGCATGCGGTTTGAGGACGACAGGGTCGTGCGGCAGTTTATCGGACCAAAGCGGGAGGTATACCCTTTCCTGGATCTGGAAAATCCGGTCACGGTGGGCTCGTATATGAACGAACCGGATCTGATCAACAACCGCTACCAGCTCCACCTAGCGATGCAGCAGGCAGATGCGCTGCTCCCGAGGATTTTTGAGGAGTACGGGGCGCTCTCGGGCAGGGAATACGGCAAGGTGGAAGGGTATTTCCGCGAGGATGCCGAGTCGCTTCTGGTGCTGCTCGGATCTTCCTACGAGACGGCAAAAGAGGGTGTGGACAAGATGCGCAGGAACGGGAAAAAGGCGGGGGCGGTGACGCTGAATGTGCTGCGCCCTTTTCCGGAAAAGGAACTGTTTGCGGCGTGTAAGTCTGCGGAGACGATGCTGGTAGCCGACCGGCAGGACAGCTACGGCGCGGGCGGCGGCAATCTCTCCCTGGAAGTGCGCGCCATGATGCAGAAATTCGGCGGCAGGGCGCGGATCAGGAGTCTGGTCTACGGGCTTGGCGGGAAGGATTTCTACGCGGAGGATGCAGAGCGGATGCTCGATCTGGCGGCGGATCCGGATGCGCCCGACTTTGACTATTACGGTGTGGACCGCGGTACGGGTGCGGATCCCATGGGGCAGGGAAGCTTTTTTGCACCGCTCACAAGGGAGAGGACGCAGGCTGGCGCGACAACCGTGCAGCGCGATGCGTCCGGGGAAGTGCAGGTAAAGGGCGGCAGTCTGAACGCGACGGCAGCCGTGCCGAAACGCATCGCGCCAGGGCATGGCGCCTGTCCTGGATGCGGCATACCGGTCAATCTGAATCTGCTGCTGCGGGCGATCGAGGATCCGGTGGTGCTCCTGTTCCAGACAGGGTGCGGCATGATCGTCACGACCCCTTACCCGAAGACGAGTTTTAAGGTGCCGTATCTCCACAATCTGTTTCAGAACGGTGCGGCGACGCTGAGCGGTCTTGCGGAGATCTGCTACAGAAAGCAGAAAAAGGGGGAGCTGCCGCCGGGCGACATAGTGTTTGTCATGGTCAGCGGTGACGGCGGTATGGATATCGGCATGGGATCGGCGCTCGGCACAGCGCTCAGAGGACACCGCCTGTTGCTGTTTGAATACGACAACGGTGGTTATATGAACACGGGCTACCAGCTCTCATACTCGACACCCAAGGGGGCGAGAAGTTCGACCTCCCACGTGGGCGCAAAGCAGTATGGCAAGACGTTCTTCCACAAGGACATGCCCAGGATCATGGCATCGACGGGGATCCCGTATGTGGCGACGGCGGCGGAGTCCAACCCGGCGGACTTTATCAGAAAGGCTGCAAAGGCGGCTTTCTACGCAAAGACAGAGGGAACGGCGTATCTCAAGGCGCTGTCGGCATGTCCGCTCAACTGGAACGACAACCCTGCGACGGAGCGGAAGGTGATCGAGGCGGGAGTGGACTGCTGTTATTTTCCGCTCTATGAGATCGAGCAGGACAGGACAAAGCTGAGCTATGCGCCGGATGCGGCGGGCAAAAAGATCCCTGTCACGGACTGGCTTGCGATGATGGGGCGCACCAAGCATCTCTGCGGGGAGGCGTACAGAGAGGTTGCGGAGAGCCTGCAGCGGGAAGTCGACAGACGGTATGAGCGGTTGAAGAGGGCGTCTGAGGACAGGTAGACAGCACTGCAGTCATATGATAATATGGTAGGGAACGGTTAACCCATTTGACAGGTTCAGCTGCAGATTCTGGCGAAAACGGCAGATATCATACGACAGGATAGTTTCGAGAGCTATCAGGAGAAAAGGGAGCAAATTTTCCCGAAGGAGAGAAAAATGGCACAGAATGCAAAAGAAAATCTGATCACACAGCCGCCGGCGCGAAGTTTGTTCTTCTTCGCGCTGCCGATGATCATCGGCAATTTATTTCAACAGTTTTACAATATGGCGGATTCCATCATCGTGGGAAATCTGGTCGGGGAGGATGCGCTCGCGGCGGTGGGGGCATCGTACTCCTTCACGACGGTTTTTATCATGATCGCGATCGGAGGTGGCATCGGCGCGTCGGTGTTGACGAGCCAGTATCTCGGCGCCGGGCATTACAGGGAGATGAAGAGCTCCGTGTACACGTTTCTGATCGCGTTTGCGGTGTTCAGCACGCTGCTGGCGGTGTTGGGTTTTGCGGTCAATCCGACAGTGCTGCGTCTGCTGAAGACGCCGGACAATATCCTTCCGGATGCCGTATCGTATCTCCAGATTTATTTTGTGGGACTGCCGTTTATGTTCATGTACAATATTTTGTCCGCAAATTTCAACGCGCTGGGACGGTCCAGGATCCCGCTGTTTTTGCTGATCTTTTCTTCTATATTGAATATCGTACTGGATCTGTGGATGGTGGGGAGCTTGAAGATGGGCGTTGCCGGGGCTGCGGTCGCCACGGTGATCGCACAGGGCATCGCGGCAGTGATCTCGCTGGTCATACTGATGCGGCTGCTGTCCACCTATGCGGTCGAGGGAAAAGTACAGCGTTTCCGCAGTGATATGTTTGTCACGGGCGTCAAGGTCGCGATCCCGTCGATCGTGCAGCAGTCGATCGTGAGCATCGGCATGCTGCTCACACAGTCTGCAGTCAATCGGTTTGGCTCCTCCGCGCTTGCAGGGTACTCCGCGGGAACGCGGCTCGAGTCGCTGTGCATCGTGCCGATGATCGCCACGGGGAACGCGATGTCCACCTTCACGGCGCAGAATCTCGGTGCGGGCAGGCCGGAGCGCGTGCGGCAGGGGTATCGTGCGGCGTACGGCATCATCATCGGTTTTGGGGTGCTGCTGATCGCGGTCTCACAGCTTTATTACGCGCCGATCCTGTCTGCCTTTGTGGAGCAGGGCGAGTCGGCGGTGGCGTTTGAGACAGGGACAGCCTATTTCCGCTTTATCGGGTTCTTCTTTTCCTTTCTGGGATTTAAGGCGATAACGGACGGGATTTTGCGGGGCGCAGGGGACATTCAGGTATACATGCTGGCAAACCTGATCAACCTCACGATCCGCGTCGCCGTGGCACAGCTGTGCTCGCCGATCTGGGGGATCGAGCTGATCTGGTACGCAGTGCCGATGGGCTGGACGGCTAATTATCTGATCTCCTATCTATGGTATCGCACGGGGAACTGGAAGCGGCGGAATCTGCTGAAAAATGAGATGCAGGACTGTAATGAATAGCAATGGTAACAATTCAGCATTGCGCAAATAACAGTGAATACAACACCTGCTATTTGCACCAGTCCTGCGTTGTCGTCAGTCAACAATGCCACCGCCTTGTCCTGTCACAAATATCAGGCACTATTTTTCACTGTTATTTAGGCAATGCTGTACTGGGCTGAACTGTAACTAGCAATGAATAGACAGTGTTAAAAATTGATTGCTAAATTCTGGAAATCGGGTATAATGAGAGATAGCAGCTGCCTGGAGTCAGGCGGGACTGCAATATCGTGTCAACAAAAGTGACAGAGAGAATAGGAGAATGGAACATGGCAAACAGATACGCAGGAACACAGACAGAGAAGAATCTTGAGGCAGCTTTTGCGGGTGAGTCCCAGGCGCGCAACAAGTACACATACTTTGCGTCCGTCGCAAAGAAGGAGGGGTATGAGCAGATCTCCTCGATCTTCTTAAAGACGGCTGACAACGAGAAGGAGCACGCCAAGATGTGGTTCAAGGAGCTGCAGGGGATCGGCAGCACGGCGGACAATCTCGCGGCGGCGGCGAACGGGGAGAACTACGAGTGGACAGATATGTATGAGGATTTCGCAAAGACTGCCGAGGCGGAGGGATTTCCGGAGCTTGCGGCAAAGTTCCGCGCCGTGGGCGAGATCGAGAAGCACCACGAGGAGAGATACCGCGCCCTGCTAAAGAACGTGGAGACGGCGGCTGTGTTTGAGAAGAGCGAGGTCAAGGTGTGGGAGTGCCGCAACTGCGGTCATATCGTAGTCGGCACAAAGGCGCCGGAGGTGTGCCCGGTGTGCAATCACCCGCAGGCTTACTTTGAGGTGCATGCGGACAATTATTGAGGATCGGTGTCTGAAATGGAGAAAGGTCTGGTGTAAAGCGGGCGGCGCTTTACACCAGACCTTTGGTTTGCGGTGGCTTGATCGTCAGGCGGAAGAGATGCACCAGACCATGACCGCCTGCTGAACTTCCAGCAGACTTTTTTTGAATTTATAACCGACAAAATAAGCCGACTCGATTGCGTCATCGCTTACTTCCTCGCCGCGGTAGAACGGCGGGCATGGATTTAACAGGGCATTTTTGTTCGCCATATCCATCACCTCTCTCGTCACCCGGCAGTCTTTGAAATCATTCAGCGCATCGTCGGGCAAAGCGTCTGTACATAGGATATCTTTTCCGATGACTGCTGTCCGGATATCATGATACACCGGTATGCCGGGCATCTCATAGCCGGCGGCGCAGCACTGCGACAGTTCAAATCCCATGACCTGGGACGCCTCTTTCCATGCCAGACCGATGTTCCCGGACTTTCCGCAGAACAGGTAGCGGTCTTTTGTAAAGTCATTTCGGATCTTAGAGAGGGCATACAGATCCGACAAGATTTCGCAGGGGTGATTGCTGTCGGTCATGGCGTTGATCACGGGAACTTTTGAATACTGGGCGAGCGTTTCGAGCAGGTGGATGTCTCTGTGGCGGGCGATCACAAGATCCGCCCAGTTGTTCAGATAACCGCAGACATCTCTTGTGCTTTCTTTTTTGTCGAGGGTGTCAGTGGGAAAGAGGATCGAATGACCGCCCAGCAGGTCAATGCCCTTTTCAAAAGTGACCCGCGTCCTGATGCTTGTGGCAGGGAAGAAGAGGATCACACTTTTTCCGCTCAGAAAACCTTTGTATTTTCTGGAATTGATCTCGTCCGCGATACGGAATATTTCGTATATATCTTCTGGCTGCAGGTCGGTTAGGCGCACAAAATTTTTCATCTGAAAGGCTCCTTTCTGGAACAAGTCTGGATAGGTAATTGCGAAACTCTGGAAGCCGCATAAATACTGGCTTTTTTGTTGCCATATTTTCTTTCGCTCCTCATCTCGTTTTAGATACATTACACAAAAAGTTTGCTTAAATGTAGATACTAAAACTCCTTTATTGTGTAGTTTCTACAAATTCTGAATGATGTGTTTCGCAATTGCCTAACAAATCTTGAACAATCTTATAGACTCCAAGAGGTTATTCCTCTAAAAGTCCGATTCTTTCTTGTTGGATCGCAGGGCTGATCTTCTGACAGTATAACACGAAATGCGGGAGATATAAAGAATTCAGCGCAGTGAAAAGCCGGAGCCTGATCAGTAATCGGATTCCTTTGTTTACATATATGGGCTATGATGTTAAAATGGTCTTATGAATGCTAAGGAACTTTTAATAAATTACTCATGACAATTGCTTGCCACAAGTAATTTATTAACAGTTCCCAAGGGAGGAAAATGTACATGAGGCGCAGGTTCAATACGGCGGGTTCCTGCAATCCGCAGAGGCATTACATGGTGGATCTCGATGCGCGGTTGAGGCGGATCAAAGAGGACTATGTGGACGAGGGCAGTTACTTTGTCATCAACAAAGGGCGGCAGTACGGGAAGACGACGACGTTAAATGCGCTGGAAAAGTATTTAAAGGACGAGTACATTGTCATATCGCTTGATTTTCAGGAAATCGGAACGGAAGATTTCGCGGACGCGGCAGTCTTTGTGGGGGCGTTTGCGGGAATGGTTCTCGAGTCGCTTGCGGTGCTGGGATTTGACAGCGGCGATGATCTTTGGCAGCCGTTGACAGAGCTTGCGGGGAAAGAAGGGGATAGGAGCCTCAAGGATCTGTTTGTCAGGCTGGGCAGAATGTGTGCGTGCGCGCAAAAGCCGATCGTACTGATGATCGATGAGGTGGACAGCGCATCAAACAATCAGGTGTTCGTCGACTTTCTGGCGCAGCTTAGGGGATATTACCTGAAACGTGATAAGATGCCGATCTTCCACGCGGTGATCCTGGCGGGAGTATACAATGTCAAGAACCTGAAACTGAAACTGCGCTCCGAGACGGATCACCAGTACAATAGCCCGTGGAACATAGCGGCTGACTTTGATATCGAGATGAGCTTTTCGGCGGAGGAGATCGCGGGCATGCTCGCGGAGTATGAGGCGGACTGCCAGACGGGCATGGATGTCCGGGAAGTGGCGGAGGAGATATTCCGGTATACATCGGGCTACCCCGTGCTGGTCTCGTCGATATGCAAGTATATCGATGAGAAGCTTCCTGACAAAGAGATGCAGGGGGCATGGTCAAGAGCAGGGATCGAGAAGGCTGTGAAGAGGATCCTGACCGACAACACGCCGCTGTTTGAGAGCATGATCCGGCATCTCGACGACTATCCGTCGATGAAGCAGATGTTCCACGCGATGCTGTTTCAGGGAAGTGAGTTCTCGTATAACCCGGATACGAAGGAGATCAATCTTGCGTGCATGTTTGGCTATGCGGCTGACAGGGATGGAAAGGTGCGGATCGCAAACCGTATTTTTGAGACGCGGCTGTACAATTATTTTCTCTCGGAGGAGGAACTGTCGAGCGTGATCGGAAATATGGCACAGCGCGACAGGAGCTATTTTATCCATGACGGACATCTTGATATGGATATGACACTGAAAAAATTTGTGGAATATTTTGCAGAGATCTACGGCGCAAACGATGACAGGTTCGTCGAAGCCAACGGGCGGAAGATCTTTCTGATGTTCCTGAGACCGATCATCAACGGCACTGGAAACTACTACATCGAGGTGCAGACGAGGGATGCGAGGCGCACGGACGTGATCGTGGACTATCTCGGCGAGCAGTTTGTCATCGAACTGAAAATATGGCACGGAGCAGAGTACAATGAGCGGGGCGAGAGACAGCTTGCGGAATATCTGGAGTATTACCACAAAGAGAAAGGGTATCTGCTCAGTTTTAACTTTAACAAAGAGAAAGAAACCGGCGTGAAGGAGATCGTGTTTGGAGAGAAAGTGATCGTGGAGGCAGTCGTGTAATCTGGCGCGGACAAATGTACGGGAACGGCGGAAGATGGATATGGCAGGTGCGACGGAGATTCCAGGAGACGATCATTTCAAAGGGAGGAAAATGTACATGAGGCGCAGATTCAATACGGCGGGTTCCTGCAATCCGCAGAGACATTACATGGTGGATCTCGATGCGCGGTTGAGACGGATCAAAGAGGACTATGTGGACGAGGGCAGTTACTTTGTCATCAACAAAGGGCGGCAGTACGGGAAGACGACGACGTTAAACGCGCTGGAAAAGTATTTAAAGGACGAGTACATTGTTCTGGCGCTTGATTTTCAAGAGGTTGAGACGGGAAATTTCGCAGATGGAGTAATCTTTTCACAGGCTTTTGTCAGGAAGCTTTCCATGGCGATCCGGCGGATTGAGGCGGAGGACAGGGAGCAGCTGAGGAAGATGCTGCAGGATTTCGGGAGTGATCCTGCTGGCGGCGGATTGGATGAGCTTTTTGAGTGTTTAAGCGGTATGTGTGAGAACAGCTCCAGACCGATCGTACTGATGATCGATGAGGTGGACAGCGCATCAAACAATCAGGTGTTCATCGACTTTCTGGCGCAGCTTAGGGGATATTACCTGAAACGCGATAAGATGCCGATCTTCCACGCGGTGATCCTGGCGGGCGTATACAATGTCAAGAATCTGAAACTGAAACTGCGCTCCGAGACGGATCACCAGTACAATAGCCCATGGAACATAGCGGCTGATTTTGATATCGAGATGAGCTTTTCGGCGGAGGAGATCGCGGGCATGCTCGCGGAGTATGAGGCGGACTGCCAGACGGGCATGGATGTCCGGGAAGTGGCGGAGGAGATATTCCGGTATACATCGGGCTACCCCGTGCTGGTCTCGTCGATATGCAAGTATATCGATGAGAAGCTTCCTGACAAAGAGATGCAGGGGGCATGGTCAAGAGCAGGGATCGAGAAGGCTGTGAAGAGGATCCTGACCGACAACACGCCGCTGTTTGAGAGCATGATCCGGCATCTCGACGACTATCCGTCGATGAAGCAGATGTTCCACGCGATGCTGTTTCAGGGAAGTGAGTTCTCGTATAACCCGGATACGAAGGAGATCAATCTTGCGTGCATGTTTGGCTATGCGGCTGACAGGGATGGAAAGGTGCGGATCGCAAACCGTATTTTTGAGACGCGGCTGTACAATTATTTTCTCTCGGAGGAGGAACTGTCGAGCGTGATCGGAAATATGGCACAGCGCGACAGGAGCTATTTTATCCATGACGGACATCTTGATATGGATATGACACTGAAAAAATTTGTGGAATATTTTGCAGAGATCTACGGCGCAAACGATGACAGGTTCGTCGAAGCCAACGGGCGGAAGATCTTTCTGATGTTCCTGAGACCGATCATCAACGGCACTGGAAACTACTACATCGAGGTGCAGACGAGGGATGCGAGGCGCACGGACGTGATCGTGGACTATCTCGGCGAGCAGTTTGTCATCGAACTGAAAATATGGCACGGAGCAGAGTACAATGAGCGGGGCGAGAGACAGCTTGCGGAATATCTGGAGTATTACCACAAAGAGAAAGGGTATCTGCTCAGTTTTAACTTTAACAAAGAGAAAGAAACCGGCGTGAAGGAGATCGTGTTTGGAGAGAAAGTGATCGTGGAGGCAGTCGTGTAAATTTGAAATGCAGGCTGCAGAAGACTGTCGGGCGAGGATGGCGGAAGGATGCGGTCACATATATATTTAAAAGGGGTTTTGCAGTTATGAAAAAGAAAACAAAAGTTGGGTTTTACCTGAAAAAGATCGTGGCACTGGCTGTGTCCGTCAGCATGCTGGGAGGCTGTGCGGTGCAGAAAACGAACGGACCTGAGACGGATCCTGGCGGGACAGGGCAGGCTGCGGGTACGGAGGCGCCATCAGCCGGGCAGACGCAGCAGGGCATGGAGCCGTCGTCGGAGACAGGCGAACAGCAGAATGCCCTCTATGGCGGCAGTCGTCCGCTGCTGATACAGACGGCTGTTCAGGGAGATACAGTCATCGCGGCGCCCAATGTGACATCCTATACGATAGACGCGGATCTTGGCAATGTCGAGAACCTGTGGCAGTTTTATGTCCTGAAGAATGACCAGGAGATGGCAGGTCAGCTTGCAGAAAACGGATTTGTCGTGTGCGGCAGTGCCGGGGCAGAGTTTTTTGAGATCTATGAGATGAATCGATATGGGAGGATCCCGAATTTTGTGACGGTCGATTCGCTGATGCACACGTACCACTTGTATTTTGCATATCTGTTAAAAAATATTGAGAAAGGCTATCTCTCGGACAGCGTGTCCGCGCTGGGCAGACGTATGCTGGACGACAGTATCGCGCAGTATGAGCAGCTCAGGGGCAGTGAGTGGGAGAGTGCGGCAAAGCGCAATGTGGCGTTTTTCACGGTCGGTGCCAGGCTGCTCGACGACAGTGTTGCGGTGAACAGCGATGTGGCTGATTGTGTGGCGTACGAGCTTGACAGGATCCGCGCGGCGGAGGGCATTGCGGAATCGCAGATCACCGCGGAGCTTGAGGATTACTCGCAGTATATCCCGCGCGGGTACTACGAGGGCGACGAGCAGCTCGAGCGCTATTTCAGGGCGATGATGTGGTATGGGCGGATCCATTTCACGCAGAAGGAGGAGGATATGGACAGGAGCGCGCTCCTGATCACGAAGGCGCTCACCGACGACGCGGAGGCGTATCGCCTGTGGGAGTCCGTCTACGCGGTGACTTCGTTCTTTGCGGGGGCGAGTGACGATCTGGGCGTGTGCGAGTACGTGCCGGTCATGGAGGAGGTGTACGGGGAAGCGTTTGCGGTGGACGCGCTGGCGGGAAATGCGGATGGCTTTCTGCAGTTCCACGATGCGACAGCGAAGCTTCCGGTGCCGCAGATCAACTCGATCCCGATCTGGGAGGGCGAGGACAATGTGATCCCGGGATTCCGATTCATGGGACAGCGCTTTACGATCGACGCGGCTGTGATGCAGCGGCTGATCTATCAAAGTGTAGGCAGGAACAGCGCGGGCGAAAAGCGCATGCTTCCGGACACGCTGGATGTGGCGGCAGCGCTCGGCAGCGACGCGGCGCTTGCGATCCTGCAGGAGCAGGGCGCTGCGGACTATGAGGGCTATACAGAGAACATGCACAAGCTCAGGGAAGTGCTGGCGCAGGAGAATCCGACGCTGTGGTCTGCAAGTCTCTACGCAGGCTGGCTCAACACGCTCCGTCCGCTGCTTGAGGTGAAGGGCGAAGGATATCCTGTTTTTATGCAGAACGAAGAGTGGACGAAGAAAAACCTTGAGTGCTTTGCGGGCAGCTACGCGGAGTTAAAGCATGACACGATCCTGTATGCGAAACAGGTTCTCGCCGAGATGGGCGGCGGTCTGGAGGAGGAGCCGGACGACAGGGGATATGTCGAGCCGGAGCCGCTCGTGTATGAGCGCTTTGCAGCGCTCTCCCGACAGACAGCGGAGGGACTCAAAAAGTACGGCATGCTGTCTGCGTCGGACGAGGAGAACTTATCGCGTCTGTGCGTGATCGCGGAGCAGCTGCTTGCGATCTCGAACAAGGAACTGCAGAACGAGGTGCTGACGGACGAGGAGTACGAGTTTATCCGCAGTTACGGCGGAAATATCGAGCATTTCTGGTACGAGGCGGCAAAGGATATGTTCGGCGGCGAGTATTTTGACACACCTGAATATCCGGCGGCGATCGTCGCTGACATTGCGACAGATCCCGAAAGGGGGCTTGTGCTCGAGGTGGCGACGGGAAATCCTTCCGAGATCTATGTGGTGGTGCAGGTCGACGGGAAGATCAAGGTGGCAAGAGGAAGTGTCTACTCGTTTTATCAGTTCCCGTGGCAGTCGAGCGACAGACTGACCGACACGAAGTGGCGGCAGATGATGGGGATCCAGTCGGACGAAGACGGAAACCGCAGCAATGACAAGCCGGTGCAGAAACCGGAATGGACGGAGAGTTATCGATACAGATATGAGTGGGAATAAACAGAGGAACAGGAGAGGGATCTTCATGGCGCTGGCAACAGTCAGCGCCGTCGTTTTGGTGTCTGCCGTGTGGAGGCTGTACTTTTGCCCGCAGATACCGGACTGGGTGATATGGGAGGACAGTGTCTTTGCAGATGCGGCGGGACGATACGAAATTGAGCTGCGTCACAAAACAGTCCGGGTGAGCTGCGGCATAGAAAATGAGAGCGCAAAAACTGACACGCGTGTCATATGGACTTCCCCGGAGGAGGTGAGGGTTCAGAAAGTACTCTCCTGCGATGTCGACAACGACAGCACGGACGAGCTGGTGCTCCTGTGCTGGAAAAAGGGACGCTACGGGGAGCACAGGCCATTCTGGGTCGAGGAGGACGAGGACACATGGTCGCAGCATCTTTTTGTGTATGAATACAACGACGGGAGGATCAGTCCCAAATGGATGTCCTCCCATCTCGGGAAGGACGCTGCGGACATCGCGTCGAACGGAAAGGAAGCGCCCGATATACGTCTGTGGTTTCGAGCCCCGGACGACGAGATGAGCTGCTGGAAATGGGATTCGTGGGGCTTTACGAAAGAAGATACAACGATCACGTTTGTCGCGTTTGGAGATATCCTGGCGCACGAGCCGATCTACAGGTATGGTCTGCAGTGCGAGGGGTCGTTTGACTATATGTTCGAGAATGTGCAGGATAAGATTGACGAGAGCGATGCCGCCATCATCAATCAGGAGACGCCGCTGACAGACGATCCCTTGATGGTCAGCGATTATCCGCGGTTTGGCACGCCGGCTGCCGTGGGGCAGGCGATCGTGGATGCGGGGTTTGACGTCGTTACCTGTGCGACGAACCATGCGCTCGACAGGGGTGCGGAGGGCGTAGATTTCACAAAGCGCTTTTTCGACAACAACCAGGTAGCGTGTCTTGGGATCCAGACAGCGGACGAGACGGAATATCAGCCGTACACGGTGATTCGGATCAACGGCGTCAGTTTCGCGCTGTTCAACTATACTTATGGCACGAACGGGATCCGCGTTCCGCAGGAGAATCCCAATATGGTGCATCTGTTTCCGGCGGCGGAGGCGGACATCGCGCAGGCGAAGTCCGAGGCGGATTTTGTGATCGTGTTTGCCCACTGGGGGACGGAGTACGCGGAGGAGGCGGACGCGTTCCAGCGCGAGTGGACGCAGGTGTTTCTGGAGAGCGGCGTGGACGTCGTGGTCGGCACGCACCCGCATGTGCTCCAGCCCTATGAGATGCTGACGGCGGACAACGGGCATCGGATGCTCGTCTATTATTCCATCGGAAATTTCATCAGCGCCCAGCCGGAGAAGCGCTGCGTCAAGGGCGGTATGGCGGAATTTACCGTGTCGCTGACACCCAAAGGGTATCAGGTCACGGAGTATGCTCTCCAGCCGCTGGCGATCGAGTGGAGTCCGGGGGGCAGATATACTGCGGTTTTCGATCATCAGGGATAGGGGGCTTGTCACGCCCCGGCTGATTTGACAGGAACGGAATAGACATTGAAAAAACAGGTGCACTGTGATATGATTATGGCACATTTGTGATCAGGTTCGGCGATGGATCGGCGGGAGATAAAAAGCAAGAGAAAAAGAGAGAGAAAAAGTGAGAGAACAATGCTGTTAAAAAAGAGAATACCAAAAGATTTCTATAAATTATTCCGCACCAGGAACATGGATGCCTACATGGTGTTCCTGGCTGCGATCTACGATGAGAACAATGCAGTCTGCACGGCGCTTGGGCTCACCATTGAGGAGGGGCAGGCGATCATCGGGGAGATGATCGGAAAGCTCTCGATCGAGTGGATGGAGGACGCCGACGAGACACAGGGCGCGGGGGAAAATGCGGCGTTTGAGACAGCGGGAACGCCCTCTGCGATCCTGAATACACTGATCACCTGGGGGTGGATCCGAAGCGATTACGATGAGCGGCTCAACACGTATATCCTGTCCTTCCCGGAGTACAGCCAGCTCTACGTGGAACTTTTCAAGAAGCTGCAGAGCGAGGACGACAGCAGGGAGCGGGAGAGCATACTCTCTGTTTACAGCGCACTGTTCACCTACCAGTCCGACCAGGAAAAGAACAATGAGATCTTAAAAAGTGCGCTGCACACGTCCAAAAATCTTGAGCTGCTGCTGTCCAGCATGCAGAACGGGATGCGCACGTATTTTGACGAGCTCTCGAGGAGCAAAAATTTCATCGAGATACAGCAGGTGCTGGTGAACGAGATCAACAACAGCGACAGCGAAAAATATGCCATACTCACGACCACGGACAGTTTCTACCGCTATAAGGAATCCGTGAAGGAGCTGATCAGCCAGATCCTCAACGACAGTGACAGGCAGAAATCAGCGCTCGAAATAAAACTCAGCCAGTGCGAGGCGGATTCGGCGGCATATATACGCGCCCAAAGGGCTGCGCAGTACAATGAAGAGGCGGAGGAGCTCGTGTACAGGATCGAGCGCGAGTTTGACCTGATCGAGCGCAAATACAACAAGCTCGTGGAGCAGAAAGCAGTTTTTGCAAAGCGCGCACTCGCCAGGATCCAGTATATTTTCCAGGAGGGGGCGTCGGGTGAGGACAGTGTGATCCGGCTGATCCATATGATCGACAGAAGCAGCGACCCGGACGCCATACTGGATGAAGTGCGCGGCAGGATATGTCTCACCGCGCCGTTTAAAATGTTTAATGATGACAGTATGTACAGAAGGCGGGACATTTCCGATCAGCGCTTTGAGCCGGTGGCGGTCGGGGAACAGAGAGAGACGGACCGGGAACTGATCACGGACTTTGTGCCGAAACCGCTGTACACAAAGAGGCAGCTGAGGGCGTTCCGCGACAGGAACGTCAGGGACGGTGTGTTCCGGACCACGAAAGACACGGTGCAGTCCGTGGAGGATCTGGAGAAAATGATGTTTTTGTGGCAGGAGTCCGTGGGGGAACAGCAGGGCGCCATAGCGCTCGGCGGCGAACTGCAGAGCGAGGCTGGATTTACGTTTTCCGACCTGCGCATCGACATTGAGCAGGCGTAGCTGATCCAGCTAAAGAGCTGTCTGCGGCTGGAGGATTAACGGAGGATATATGATTGAATATATACAGGAGCTGTCTCCAAGCGAGGCGGCAGGGATCAAAAAGACGATACAGGATCTGTTCCGGCAGACCTGTATCCTGCAGGTAAAGTGCGATCCGGTGACGCTGGTGCAGCGGGACAATCCACGCTACCGCATCTGTGCGAACCACAGGGAGTTTATCGCGGATTATCTGTCGGTGCTCGACTGCGAGCTGGTGCACGATCCGCATGAGCACATATTCCGCATCAAGGGCGAGGGGATGCCGACGGACAGGATGACACTGACCGGCACGCGGATCCTGCTCATACTCAAGGTGATCTACAGGGATAAGATCATGGGAGAGGGGCTGAACGCCACGGTCACAAGCCTCGAGGAGATCCGGGAGGTCGGCAGGAGCACCAACCTGCTCGCGCGCAGGCTCACAGTGCAGGAGTGGCAGGACACGCTGACGATGCTCAAGACGCATCAGATTATAGAGCTTCCGGGAGCGGTCGGCAGTCTCGAGGACGATACACCGATCTACATATACAGCACGATCAACATCTTCTGCTCGTCCGTGGAGCTTGGCGAGCTGATAAAAAATTATACGGATGTGCCGGAGGACATGGAAGATTCGATGGAAAATCCAACAAAAGATTCAATGGAAGATCCGCCAGAAGATTCGATGGAGAATCCCACAAAAGATTTGATGGAAGATTTGTCAGAAAATTCGATGGAAAATCCGACAATAGATTCGATGGAAGATCCGTCAGAAGATTTGATAGAAAATTCGACAAAAGATTCGACGGAAGATTCGTCAGAAGATCCGACAGAAGATCCGATACAAGAACATCAGGATGTTGGAGATACAGAGGAGTTTACAAGTGAGGAAAGCAAAGAAAATATTTACGAGGATGTGCCTCAATAACTGGGGCGGGATCACACATCAGGTGTTGACATTTCACGAGTATGTCAATCTGTTCAGCGGAATGAGCGGCTCTGGAAAGTCGACTGTGATGGATGCCATACAGGTTATCCTGTATGGCAGTATTTCGTCCAGTTTTTTGAATAAGGCGGCGGACGATGCCAAAAACAGGCGGAGTGTCCTGAGCTATCTTAAGGGGGAGCAGAAGGATGGCACAGCAAACCGCGGCGGGAGTGATTTCTGTTCGAACATCGTGCTAGAGATCGAGGACACGGGCAGTCATCAGATCAGCTGTGCAGGGCTTGCCTTTGAGGTGCGGAAAAGCGATTCCGAGATCAGGAAGATGATCTATTTCAGTCACGCCGGCAGGATGCCGGATTCAGGATATCTCACGGCGGAGGGATATCCGTACACCAACCAGGAGATCAGGAAGCTTGTGGAGGAGCGCGCTGCCAGCGCCGAAAACAGGGGAAGGGACATCAACCGCATCTATCCCTCCAAGGAGGCGTACACCAATGCGCTCTACGATGTCCTGCTGGGGTATATCGACGGCAGGCGTTTCACGGTGATGGAGAAGAGTGCCATCGCGCTCAGGATGACAGACGGCACAGGGCAGTTTATCAAGAATTACATGTTTCCGAAAAACGAGGGGGATATCATCGGAAAGCTCAGTGAACAGCTCGGCTCCTACCGCGACATTCAGGAAAAGATCAAGGATATGCGCCATAGGATAGAACTGTTGTGCGAAGTGCAGGAGACGGGGAAAAGGCGGCTTGCGGTCAGCACCGACATCATTCGCTCCCGCGCCATGATACGATGCACGGAAGTCCTGGAACTGCAGGACAAGATCGCCGCGGACGAGGATGGGATCCGGACGGCTGCGGAGGAGTTGGCGCGTCTTGAGACGGACAGGGCAAAGCTTGACGCCGATCTGGAAGACATCGAGCAGGAGCTGATCCAGGTTCTGGCGGATCTGCAGTCGAGCGATCTGGGGGTGAAGGAAAGCCAGCTCGAGGAGCTTGTGACACTCCAGAAGATGTACGCGGCGGACAGTGAGCAGTGGCGCAAGACCACAAGAGGGCTGCGGATGTGGGCGGAAGCCCCCGTGGTCACTGACTATGTGAGCAATCCTATGCTCAACAGGATCGAGGATTTCTGCGGGGGAAAGGTCGAGGCGGAATTGTGCGAAAGTCTCAGGAAGAGTATACAGGATGCGCGCGAAAATATCGATGAGATGCTCGAGGAGTACAATGAACAGCGCCGCGATCTCGAGAAGGAGATCAGGGAGCTGGGACGCCTGGTAGATGACCTGCAGAATGACAGAAAACCGTATCCGGCAGTGTTGAAGGAGGCGAGGGCGGCGCTCGAGCGCAGGCTGACAGACCGCTACGGGCGCACGATCAAGGTGAACGTGTTCGCGGACCTGTTCAACGTGGAGGATGCGGAGTGGAAGGACGCCATCGAGGGCAGGATGGGCAGGCTGAAGCTGTCGCTCGTGACCGAGCCGAAATATGCCCACGATGCGGCGGAGCTTTTTCGGGAGATGAAAAAGTACGAGGAGGTCGACCTGATCAACACGGATGCCATTGTGAGAAATAACAGTCCTGTCGACGACAATGCGCTTTACGAGGCAGTCCAGACAGACATTCCATACATTGACGCGTGTCTGAGACGATATCTGGGACGGATCCAGAAGTGTCATACAGTGGAGGAGCTCGAGCGCGTCCGCGACGGTGTCACCCCCGATTGCTACTCTTACAGCAATTTTATCTTCCGCCATCTGCGGAAAAATGATTATGAGAAATATGCGTGTATCGGGACGAGGGTGTCGAAGGCAAAACTGGCAGAATACCAGGAGAAGCTGCAAAGGCAGGAGACGGCGTGCGCGGAGCTTAAACGATCGATCGAGAGCCTGAAAGCGGCGGCTGGTTTTGAGCGGCTCGATAACGACGCGGCGTACTTTGTGCGTCTGGCGGAGTCGGGCAGGGAGCTCGAGAAAGTCACGGGAACGATCACGAGGCTGAAAGCGGAGATCGCACGGCTCAAAGAAGGGGAGTACAGGGAGCTTCAGGAGCGGAAGCAGCGTCTGGAGGAGAAAAAGCGGGAGAAGAAGATACAGCAGAACCAGAATCAGAACCTCACCAACGAGCGCAACAGGATGATGAGCCAGAAAGAAGGCGAGGCAAACAGGCTCCGTGCGGAGCTGGCAGAGAAGCAGACCGGCTACAGGGCGGATCCCGGGATTGAGGCGGAGATCACGGAGCAGTTGAGGACGCGTTCCGGTCAGGCGATCCGGGGCAGGCTCCTTGACCAGATCAGGGCTCTGGAGGAGAGGGAACAGGCGGAAATAGAGACGCTGCAGAATGCCAGAAACCGTTTTAACAGGGAGTATCCGTCGGTTGGGTTTAACGGCGCGGAAAAGGATAATACTGTATATGAGCGCCTGCTGCAGGATTATCAGAATGACTATGAGCCGAAGTATGAGCGTGAGTTCGAACGTCAGTGTGATCTCATATACAGAAGTCTGCGCGAAAATGTGATCGCCACGATTCACGGCGACATCAAGGCCGCAAAGCGGCACACCTATGAGATCAACCGGCTGCTGCGCAAGACAAATTTTGCGGACAGTACGTACCAGATCAAGATCGAGCCGGCGCACGATGAGAAGGGGCAGTTTTATGAGATGCTGACAGCCCCGGAGCTCGACAGCAAGAATGTCGGCGCGGATGTGATCGAGGGGCAGCTGAGTCTTGGCGAGGACGAATTTTACCAGAAATACGAGCAGAAGATCAAGCTGCTGACCGACAAGTTTATGCCGATCCGCGAGGAGGACGGCAGAGTGCGGGAACAGCGCATGCGGGACATGGAGGAGTATGCGGATTACAGGAATTATCTGTCCTTTAGCATGTACGAGCAGGTGACGGACGAGAACGGGACTGTCATACGCGAGAATTTCGTGGATGAGATGGCAGGGCGCGATTCCGGCGGCGAGGGGCAGAACCCGAAGTATGTGGCGCTGCTCGCGGGTTTTGCCATGCTCTACAACGCGCAGGGCAACCGGGATTCCAGGATCAAATTGGTGCTTCTGGACGAGGCGTTTTCCAAGATGGATCAGGAGCGCAGCGCGGTCTGCCTGAAATACGCGCGGAAGATGGACCTGCAGTTGATCGTCTGTGTGCCCGACGAGCGTCTGCAGTCGCTGATCCGGAATGTCGACTGTGTGTACGGATTCCGCAGATATCAGAATCAGATATCGATGATGCATATCGACAAGGGGCACTATCTGGAGATGCTGGAGGGGGAGGATGACGAGCATGGAACAGATGACGCTGTTTGACAGGGAGATGCCGCAGCCGCTCGCGGCGCGGCTGCGCCCGCGGAGTCTGGAGGAATACGCGGGGCAGACACATTTGCTCGGAAAGGGAAAGGTGCTGCGCCGTTTGATCGAGAGTGACCAGGTGTCGTCCATGATCTTCTGGGGGCCGCCCGGCGTGGGCAAGACAACGCTTGCGCGCATTATCGCGGGCAGAACGAAATCCGCGTTTATCGATTTCTCGGCGGTGACGAGCGGGATCAAGGAGATCCGCACAGTCATGGAGCAGGCGGAGCACAACCGCCATTTCGGGGAGCGGACGATCGTCTTTGTGGATGAGATCCACCGCTTTAACAAGGCGCAGCAGGATGCGTTTCTGCCGTTTGTGGAAAAGGGGAGCATTGTCCTGATCGGCGCTACGACAGAGAATCCATCGTTTGAGATCAACAGCGCGCTTTTGTCAAGGTGCAAGGTGTTTGTGCTGCATGCGCTCACTACAGAGGAGTTGACCGGATTGCTGCACTGCGCCCTGAAAGATGACAGGGGGTTCGGGATGCAGCAGGTTCGGATCCCGGATGAAATGATCATGGCGATCGCGAATTTTGCGAACGGCGATGCGCGCAGCGCGTTGTCGACGCTCGAGATGGTTGTCCTAAACGGTGAGATCGGTGAGAACGGGGAAGTCACGGTCACGGAGGAGACACTGGAGCAGTGCACTTCCAAGAAATCTTTGCTGTATGACAAGAAGGGCGAGGAGCACTACAATCTGATCTCAGCACTGCACAAGTCCATGCGGAATTCCGATCCGGATGCGGCGGTGTACTGGCTTGCGCGCATGCTGGAAGCGGGGGAGGATCCGCTGTATGTCGCGCGCAGGGTGACGCGCTTTGCGAGCGAGGATGTCGGGCTCGCCGACCCGCAGGCGCTCGAGATCGCTGTGGCGGCGTATCAGGCATGTCACTTTATCGGGATGCCGGAGTGCAGCGTGCACCTGACGCAGGCGGTGGTCTACATGTCGCTCGCGCCGAAGTCCAACGCGCTGTACAGGGCATATGAGCACGCGAAGACGGATGCCGTAGAGCAGCTCGCCGAGCCGGTTCCGCTTGTGATCCGCAACGCTGTCACGGAGCTGATGGGGGAGCTGGATTACGGAAAAGGCTACCAGTATGCCCATAACACGCAGGAGAAGCTCACGAACATGCAGTGCCTGCCCGATACACTGGCAGACCGGGAGTACTATCAACCCACCAGCCAGGGGCGGGAAGCGGATTTCAGGGAGAGACTGGAACAGGTCAAGGCATGGCGGAGAGTGCATTGAGAGTGGATGACCATGGATCTGGAGGTGCAGTTATGGATATTAATACATTTGTGAACATAGGAATACAAAGGTATGACAGATTGAGGGAGCAGGATCAGTTTTATATCGATAAGACAGGCTTTATCAGGGAGTGGTGGGAGAACGGTTCGGATGTGACGCTCATCACCCGTCCGCGCCGTTTTGGCAAGACACTCAACATGAGCATGCTTGAGTGCTTTTTTTCGAATCAGTATGCGGGCAGAAGTGACCTGTTTGAGGGGCTTTCTGTCTGGTCGGAGGAAAAGTACAGGGAGCTGCAGGGCACGTTTCCGGTGATATTTATGACATTTGCGGATGTCAAGGCAGCGAAATATGCGGATATGGAGTACACGATCACAAAGGCGATTGCGGATCTGTACGAGCAGAACAGATATCTGCTCGCGGGGGATCTGTTGAGTGGCAATGAGCGGGAATATTTTGAGCGTGTAAAACCTGGCATGGATGCTAGGATCGCAACGGATGCTGTTCGCTCGCTGGCTAATTTCATGCAGCGTTTTTATAAAAAGGATGTCATCATCATTCTCGACGAGTACGATACCCCGATGCAGGAGGCGTGGCTTTCAGGCTATTGGAATGAGTCGGTTGACTTTTTGAGGAGTTTCTTCAACAGCACATTTAAGACCAACCGTTATCTCTATCGTGGCATCATCACAGGGATCACACGGATATCGAAGGAGAGTATTTTCTCTGATCTGAATAATCTGGAGGTCATCACAACGACGTCGGACGCGTATGCGGCAGCCTTTGGTTTTACGGAGGATGAAGTCTTTCGGGCGCTTGACGATGTGGGGCTTGGCGCACACAAGGAGCGCGTAAAGAAATGGTACGACGGCTTTACATTTGGCAGACACACGGATATCTACAACCCATGGTCGATCGCGTCATTTATCAAAGAAAGGGGAAGGTACGAAGCGTACTGGATCAACACGAGCGGAAATGGTCTTGTAAATTCGCTTGTGCAGCGGGGCAACGCTGGCGTCAAACGGACGATGGAGGCGCTGCTGCAGGGAAAGAGCTTCCAGGCGGAGATCGACGAGCAGATCGTGTTCGACCAGCTGGACTATGACGAGAATGCGGTCTGGAGTTTGCTGATGGCGACGGGGTATCTGAGAGTGCTGAAAACAGAACCAGAAGAGTGCGGGGACGGTGTCGGACAGGATAATGTCTGGTATACGCTTGCGCTGACGAACTGCGAAGTTCGGCAGATGTTCCGCAGGATGGTAAAGCGCTGGTTTAGCGGAAACGCGGGCATGGCATACAATCACTTTATTGAGGCGCTCTTGATCAACGATGTGGATGCGATGAACGATTATATGAACAAGATCGCGCTGCACAGCTTCTCGAGCTTTGACGTGGCGCAGGGCGTGTCCGACGACGATGCGCCGGAGCGGTTTTACCACGGTTTTGTGCTTGGTCTGATGGTGGAGCTCGCCGGCAGGTATGAGATCACATCAAACCGTGAGAGCGGTCTGGGGCGGTATGATGTGATGCTGAAACCCAAAGATACAGAGCGCGATTGTGCCTATATCATAGAGTTCAAAGTGTTCAAGTCCTACAGGGAGAGAACACTCGAGGAGACGCTTGCAAACGCCCACGTCCAGATCGAGGAAAAGCAGTACGAGGCAGGGCTCAGGGCGGAGGGCATCGCGCCAGAGCGGATCCGCAAATACGGGTTTGTGTTCCAGGGAAAGAGATGTCTGATCGGGTAAAATCAGGTCATCATACGCATCAGACAAAAATGCACTTTGGTTTACAAAGTGCATTTTTCCGACCGGATGATCCGCTGTATACTTTTTTCTGAGAGATAATAGTCCTCCGCCAGCTTGTGGACTGTTTTGCCGGACAGATAGTCCTGGTAGATCAGCTGGTTCCTGCTCTGCAGTTCTTGCTTGTAGGCGGTCCTGGTGCCCCACTCCTGTCTGTGCTGCGGTTTTCTTGGTATGTATATGTTGGTTCCGTCGATGTACTGCTGTATCAGTTCGATTATCTCGTTGGGCAGAATCTCTTCTGCTCGAATATAGCCCATAACTGCCTCCTAAATTCATATTTTATTAGGAAAAGCATTGGCTATAACAATCATATTCTCTTTTTTATATCATTGCAATAGCCAGTGCTATGCAGTCATAACATATCGTTTCAAAATAAAAGCCCCCCCTTGTGATAGAATAACCTCTGGGAATCTCCCCTGTACCTGATTTTTCGTCATAGGCACACTAATGTACGCATCGTGCGTTCTGCGCATGTCTTATATATTTGTGATCATCTGACAAAAATTTTCCTAGGATATCAGGCACAAAGAGACCCCGAGAGCCTATTTTGCAGTGCCATGTCAATTGTGTTCCCTTCCATTTTAGCACAATGTTTCTTGGAATACTACCTGTTTCTTTTTAAAGTGTTTGTTGTATAAATGCATTTTCTTTCATGAGCTGTACATAGTGCACAGCGTTTTGCTGATTGGCTGTGATCTCGTCCGCAGTGACAGCGCGGACTACTTTTGCGGGGTTGCCAAAGGCAAGTGAATTGTCGGGAATCTGCATTTTTCCGGTGACGAGCGAACCTGCGCCAATGATGCAGTTACTGCCGATGACTGCGCCGCTCAGGATGATGCTCCCCATACCGATGACGGTGTTGTCCCCGATCGTGCACCCGTGGACGATCGCGTTGTGCCCGATCGTGACGCCCTGACCTATATTGACTTGAAAATCAGTGTCGGTGTGCACCGTAGTGTTGTCCTGGATGTTGCTGTTGTGCCCGATCGTGATCGTGCTGGTGTCGCCGCGGACGACGGCATTGTACCAGACTCCTACGTTTTCGCCCAGATGGACGTCGCCGACGACATGTGCACCCGGCGCGATAAATACATTTTTGTTCATGATAAATTTCTCCTGTCACTATTTTCAAACAGATACCTTGATCGTCCGAAAACTATCGCTTCATTTCAACAAGATATTCCGTTGTATCTTCCTCAAGTCTTTTCTGACCTGTCAAACAAAAACCATGTCTCTGGTAAAAGGAGATCGCCCCGGTGTTTTTTTCCAGTGCCCATAGATGGTCTGCATGAAGTTTTCTGATCGCAAATTCGATCAGTTCATTGCCGATTCCTCCGCATTGAAAAAATGGATCTACATACAATTTGCAGATCTCCGTCCCATTCATCAGAAGAAAACCTTTTATCAGTCCATTGTCGTATACATATAAGTTTTGGCGTATGTCGTCTTTTGCGAAGTAGTTATCTATTAGCGACACGACCTGCAGCGCACCAAAAGAAAAATGCGCATCCTTGAATATAGGATAAAAGTTTATCCTGTTATTGAATACATATATTTCGGATACCCTAGACAGATCGCCATTTTGGGCTTGTCTTATTTTCATTCCATACCTCCGGATTCCGATTGCGGCATCGCACGAATGTAACATGATGTTAAATACCAAACAGAATCCCATAACACATTATAGCACAATATTTACAGGCTGTGTGAACTGATCGTAATTTTTACCTGTTCGTGAAACGGAGCGAAAAGTAACATGGACCGACGCAAAGTTTTTGTTTTGGTGAATTGATGATGGAATATCTGTACTCGATATGATAAAATAAAGAAAAATTTCAAGTTCTGGTGAACGGAAAGGGAGAGATGATGCGAATTATTGCCGTGATCAAAAAATGTCTGGAAAACGAGAAAAAACAAATATTATCTTCAGTGGAAGGAGAGGATAAGGTTCTGTTTTTTGACGATGAGAAAGAACTTCTGAAAAGCAGGGATTGTGCGGACATAGAGATCATATTGGGTGAGCCTGAAAACAGTACGGTTCATTTGATGAAAAATCTCAGATGGATTCAGATGACTTGGGCAGGTGCCAACAAATACACTTCCGCTGTGGATTTTCCGGAGCATATTACGCTGACCAGTGCTTCGGGTGCTTATGGGTGTGTGATCTCTGAATATATTGTTTCCGGAATACTTGCATTGTATAAAAATCTGTTCCCATATCGTGCGCAAATGCAAAGCGGCACCTGGAACCAATTGGAGGGGGACGATACCTTAGAGGGAAAAAGAGTACTGATCCTGGGAACAGGAAATATTGGACAGGAAACTGCGGCAAAGCTTAGATGCTTCGGGGCACATACGGTTGGAATCTGCCGTACGCCTGGCAATAGGCATGTGTCTTTTGATGAGCTATATACAACAGACAATGTTGATGCGCAGCTGCAGCGTGCGGATGTGGTGATCATCGCGCTTCCGGGTACAGCGGAAACGAAGGGAATGTTTGATGCACAGAGGTTTGAAAGAATGAAGGCAGGCACCATATTCGTAAATGTTGGACGCGGATTTGTCGTGGATACGGACGCTCTCACGGCTGCCCTGCAGAAAGGATTGCTCAGAGGCGCCGTTCTTGATGTCACAGATCCGGAACCTTTGCCTGCAAAGCATCCGCTCAGATATATGGAAAATGTGATATTGACGCCGCATATATCAGGAATAAGCTGGGGAGAGAACAAGTTTACAAGAAAGAGGATCTTGGACATATTCTGTGAAAATATGAAGCGGGATCACAATCATGAGCCGAAAAAGAACAGGATCGATTTCAGCAAAGGGTATTGAGAGCTGTAAAAGTACTGCGAAACTATGATGGACAAGGTAAGGGGATGAACAAAAGAACATGACGAAAAAACGTCTGACACAGGTTGAGGAACGAAGTATCTGAAGCAAGCAGCGTTCTGACGAAGTACATAGACGAAAAAGTATCAGAAAATCAAGCGCTCAGACACGATGATCATTGGGAGTTGCGAAACCTGCCACGATACACCTCGAAACACTTTCGCATAATCTCCAGCAAATACTTGTTCACCTTTGATATATAACATTCATGTTTGCTTTTCACTTCTAAAGCATTCTAAAAATTTATTAGAAATCTGTTGATATGCTAATCTTATATACCGTATAATGGAGACATCAATAATATAATAAATGCATCACAGAAAGGAGCACACAGATTCATGAAAGATCTGTATCTCGTCAGCAGATGGGCATTGATACGGCGCAATGAACTGGTAGACATACCCGATCATTTTGAGATCCATCCCGATTTTTTACATGAGATTTCCCGCGAGGAGTTCGAGAACGCATTTCGGGAAATCGGAGCGATGTTTTATCAGATGTACACCGACATGGCAGACGCTCCTCAGAGATTTGGTCTGCCGTTGTATCGGATTGATGAATACGACTATTTCTCCAGTCAGGCAAGGGAGGCAAGGAGTGCACCGTGGAATCTGTTCCATCTCCTGTTCTGCCTGTTTGCCTGTGGCAGTTTTAAGGGCGGGGTGTTTGTCACTGACACGGCAGAAGTCCGAAAAATAAATAAAGCCAAAAAGATAAATCAATTGCTGCAGGCGCTGTGCGATTACGGATTTGTGTTTGACGGTATTCAGAAATTAAGTCTGTCGTCGGCGGACTATGCAGAGATCGACTATCCAGATAACAGGAACGTTTTGCGGGTGCTCTCCGACGCTGCCATAAAAGTAAGAAATACACAGCTTAAGGACATAAAAAATCTATATTCCAATGCGGTAGTATTCGGCAATGCATTGATCGGCTGGAATTACAGACTGTTTGCCGAAGGCGCACACACCTGCAGCGTGGGGGAAGGCTGCGACTATGTGGCAGACAAGATGCACGATGCGGCGGATAGGGAAGTGATATTTCTTCTGGATAAGCTGTTTACAGAGCGCGGTGCCGCCAGAAAAAAGGGAGATCCGAACGAAGGTCCGTCAATACGGTATTTATTCAGGAAATCCGCCCCGTACGATTATGCGCTGACTTCTGATACCGGAATACTGTACCTCGAACTGCGGATCCGGAATGCTAAAAACTGTCTCGCGTATGTTGACGGGTGTCCTGAGCGGATCAAGGAAATGTTCCGCCACAGTGACCCTGGATGTCAAAATCGGATCGATCAGACCTGCAGATCCGGTGTAAGATACGAGTTTGAAAAAGAGGAAAGATGGCATTGCGGCTGCTGCGGTGCACCATTCAAGATTCATCCTGTAAAGGAAGATATCCCGCATTACCTAAAGCTGTGGGAGCTATCGCGCGCTACATAACGGACAGCGCAAAGTGAGCGTTTGTGCTGAAATGAGGAAAATACGCAAAGTGCTGAACAAGAGGTAAGATTATGGACAAGAAAATGACCGTGAATGAAAAAGAGTACGAGATTCATCGTTTGCTGGGAAAGGGCAAAGGCGGCTATTCCTATCTGGCAAGCGACGGAATGCAAAAATTTGTCCTCAAGCAGATCCACCATGAGCCCTGCGATTATTATCAGTTTGGCAATAAGATCGAAGCTGAGGTCAATGATTACAACCGTCTGCAAAAGATTGGGATCAGGATTCCTGTCATGATCGATGTTGACCGCCCGAAGGAGCGCATCCTGAAAGAATATATCGACGGAGATACCGTCTGCGAGCTGATCCTGCAGGATCGGATGAAATCCTCCTACATAGACCAGCTGCGCGATATGTGCCGCCTGCTGTACGCCGCCCACACCAATATAGACTATTTCCCGACAAATTTTGTCGTGCAGGACGATGAGCTATACTATATTGATTTTGAGTGCAATGCGTACATGGACGAATGGAATTTTGAAAACTGGGGCATTCGATACTGGTCAAAAACGCCGGAATTCCAGCAGTATGTGAAGGAACATTATTAGAGTATCAGGAAATAATGGTTATTGTTCTACGGTTCTTTATGAAAAAAGTATTTGGTTTTCATTATAAAATGTGCTTGTGGTACAGCGTGAGAGAATGTATGATCAAAATCAGCAGCGGACAGGAGGAAAGGATCAAATCATGTACACAGAGACTGAGCTGGTGCGGGTCGCCAGACGCGAAAACAACAACAAAAGAAAATATCTGGTAGTCAACAGACTGCAGGGAAAGCACATTCCGGTAAAGCCTTGTGAGGCGCTTGCGATGTTCCGGGCTTTGGCAGATCTTGTGAAAGGCAGATCCGAGCGCGAAAAACTGCTGGTGATCGGGTTTGCGGAGACGGCGACGGCAGTCGGTGCGGCGGTGGCAGCGGAGCTTGAAGCCGACTATATGCAGACGACAAGGGAGCAGATTTCCGGGGTTGAGTATCTCTATTTTTCGGAGGAACACAGCCACGCGACGGAGCAGAAGCTTGTCAAGGATGATATCGACAATGTGATCGATACCATAGAGAGGATTGTTTTTGTGGAGGATGAGGTTACGACAGGCAGGACGATCCTCAATATTATCAATATTCTAAAACAACGATATTCTCAGGAGATAAAATATAGTGTTGCTTCTATATTAAATGGAATGGATGAGACAGCACTGGACACTTACCGTGGGCAGGATATTGAACTTTTCTGGCTTGTGAAGACGGATCATGCCGCTTACACGGAAATTGCGGAAACTTATAGAGGCGATGGCAGTTATATCGTATGTAAAAACAATACCGCATCTGAAAACAGGGAATCCGTTCACAATCTGCCGCAAAATGACACACGTGTCATATATCAGTCCGGGGAAAATGCGGCAAAAAATGACATAAGTGTCACAAAACGATCAGAACATCGCGCAACAGAATATGACACGCATGTCATAGAGAATCACGGGAAAAATACGTCGGAAAATGACGCAGGCTGCCCTATGCCATACAGTGCGGAACACATAAGCTCTGTGGAACACATCAAAATAAACAAACACATGGATACCCGCCGGATCGTCAACTCCGCCGAGTATGCGGAATACTGCTCATCACTGTATCAGGAGCTTGTCAGTCAGGTGGACTTTGGCAGTGTACAGAATATGCTTGTACTCGGAACCGAGGAGTATATGTACCCGGCTCTTTGCGCTGCCAGTCAGTTTGAAGTGCGGGGAAAAGATGTTCGGTTTCACGCGACGACCAGAAGTCCGATCGCGGTGAGCACGGAGGACAGTTATCCGCTGCACACAAGGTATGAGCTCAACAGTCTGTATGACAGCGGGCGGACTACATATATCTATGATCTGCAGAAATATGACACGGTTGTCATTTTTACAGATGCAAAGAGCGATATCGGAGAGGGGCTCCGTTCATTGATCCGCGCGTTGCAGCTGTGTGGTAATGACCGGATCATTTTGGTGCATTAGCCCTGTACATTGTGGACAGACAATATAGGCTGGCATACCGCCAGCCTATAACATGGATCTGCATCTGAACTTAAATTGGTTTTTGGACTAAGTACAGCGGAATCGTATCGATGATATTGATCTTGTTTCCGCATTTCATAAAGGCGTCTCTGATGCCATTATAAAAATTGGACTTATTAGGTTCCTCTAACGGCATCCTTTTTAAAGTCGTGCTTCTCGAAATCAGCGTTTATGATATGAAAATTTGAATAGCTCGCAAACTTTTCCTGCATAAATGCAGTAAAGTTTTCTCCAAGTTCTATTGCAGTGTAATCGCATCCTGTCTTCAATATTGGCTCTGTGGCCTGCCCTGTACCCGGTCCGATCTCAAGCACTTTTTTATTGGGGTCCAATTCGCATTTTCTTGTCAATTCTTCAAATAATTCACCACAATATCTCGGCCTGTATTTGTCGAAATCTTCAGGTATTTTGTCAAAAGTTTTTCTGAAATCCATGATCCTTCACCTCCATAAAGTTTAAAACTGGCACAAATGACTGGATTAATTATACAGGAGTTTGATCAAAACGCAAGGGTTTCTGCAAAGTAAATATGTCAGAACATTATGTAAAAGAATTCTGGAGGAAAGAGATCCAAAAACAAAAGTGGCGGGATTTACTGAAATATGTTATAATCAATGCGACGGAGAAAACGGTATTTGTGCTGCTCGGGATTGAGAACCAGAGTGATATCCACCATGTGGGCTCATTTTGGAACAGAGCGAATTTGCGATGAAAGATCATGTGCGTGTATTTGAGGGAGGTGGACGTATGGGGAGTTTTGAAAACGGCGGGAATCAGAGTTTGGTGAGGGCAAAAAGACAGTCTCATATGAGAAGTTCATACAGGGACGAGGATGTCACGCTATTGTTAAAGGACATCACAGGGCTGGTAAAGCCGCAGCCCACCCAGGAGCGCGAGCGGCTGATCCAGTCGGGGAAGCACTACAGCGAGATGCTTCCGATCGAGTATGTGCCGACGCAGAAGTATATGGAAGTGTACAGGGAAGCGCTTGAAAAGTATGCCGGACCGACAGCGCGGGCAGTGGGTATACTGTCGGACAGGATCATACAGGCAAGAGGGCAGGATGTTGTGATCGTATCCCTGGCGCGGGCGGGAATCCCGATCGGAATCCTTGTGAAGCATTTTATTCGCCGGAAATACCAACTGGATGTCCCGCATTATGCCATTTCGATCATAAAGGGCAGAGGTATCGATGACAACGCTATGAAATACCTGCTGGAGCGGTATGAGCCGAAGCAGCTTCTTTTCCTGGATGGCTGGATCGGGAAAGGGGCGATCCTTGATGAACTGCGCAAGGATATCGCGGCTTATGATGGGGTCTCCGCGGATATAGCGGTGGTCGCTGATCCGGCAAATGTGACAGAGCTTTGCGGCACCCATGACGATATACTGATCCCAAGTTCCTGTTTGAACTGTACTGTGTCAGGTCTGGTCAGCAGGACGTTTCTGAGGGATGATATCATAGGGACGAGAGATTTCCACGGTGCGGTCTACTATGGGGAGCTGGCAGACTCAGACTTGTCGTACGAGTTTATCGATGCGATCGAGCGGCATTTTGTGATCGACAGCATTGCGGCGGAAGGCTGCGGGAATAGGATCAGCGGCTATGGCATTGATGAGGTGAGAGAGATCGCTGCGAAATATGACATAGACGATATCAATCTCGTCAAGCCGGGAATCGGAGAGACAACACGCGTTCTTTTGCGGCGTGTGCCGTGGATGGTTTTGATCGACGAGAAATACAGGGATGATCCAGAGCTTAGTCATATCGTAAGGCTGGCGGAGGAAAAAAATGTCCCCATCGAGTATCACACACTAAAGCATTACAAATGCTGCGGCATCATCAGGAAGCTGGCGGAGGCATGAGCATCATGTCAGTGATTGACGGAACGGAGAGTACATTGCTAAGGAGGTCGGATATGATAAGAGTATGGTTTAACCACTGGTTCAGCACGTCCTATAGATTGATCGAGCTGATGAAGGAGGGCGCTGACGGGCAGGTCTGTGTGATCGGCAGTAACCGACAGAAAGATTCCGTCATTCAGCTGGTTTGTGACGAGTGGTATGAAGAGCCGGATATCGGCGGAGAGGAATACATTTGTTTTTGTCTGGAGTTTTGCGCAGAACATCATATAGACGCGTTTGTGCCGCGCCGCAATATGGTGGAGATCAGCCGGAATAAGGCACGCTTTGAACAGGCTGGTATGAAGGTCATGGTGGACGACCATGCCACGATAGAGCTTTTGAATGACAAGGCAGCTGCCTATGCGCTTTTTGCGGACTGCAGGGATCTGCATATTCCGGATTTTTATATTGTCAACAATGTGTGCCAGTTTGAGCAGGCATATCAAAAGCTTCGTGAGGAGTATGGGCAGGTGTGTGTCAAGTTCGTGAAGGATGAGGGTGGGATGAGCTTTCGAAAGATCGCAGAGCAGGTGGATCCGTTTAGACAGCTGAGGGTTTACCAGGGAAGCGGGATCTCTTATGAGATGCTGGCAGAAGCGCTGGGCAGTGCCGCGGGATTTGACGATCTGATGGTGATGCCGTATCTCCCCGGAAATGAGATCAGCGTGGATTGTCTCCAGACAAAGAAGGGGCTGATCGCTATACCGCGCAATAAGGGCGCTGCGCGGCATGAGCGGGTGGAGTACAACCCTGAGATCCTGCAGATGACGGACACCATCATGAGGCGGACCGCACTGGAATATCCGTGCAATATACAATTCAAGTACAAAGGGGATGTGCCGTATCTTCTGGAGATCAACACCAGAATGTCCGGGGGGCTCCAGATGAGCTGTCTTGCGGCGCAGGTCAACATCCCCCGCATCGCGCTGGGCAAACTTTTCGGCCGTGATATTGACTGGGCGATGGACAGGACGGAGAAAACAGTTTCCTATATAGAGATACCCCAAATTATCCACTAATAAGTTTTTATTCCGAAATATTCTGCCATGAGCAGTGTGCGCAGTGCCCATCGGGAGTGGGTCTTGTACTCATTCATGCGTTCCTTGCCGGCACTGCCAGCCACCAGCGAGTGCGATGTTTTATCCCAGTTCAGGATCGCAGAGGCGTCCTCATAGTCATTTTTTGACACTTTGTACGCTTCATTTACGACTGCGATCTGGCTGGGATAGATGACTGTCTTTCCGACAAAGCCGCAGAGCTTGTCGTCGGCGATCTCATGGTACAATCCCTTTTCCCAGTTGTGGCTGTGATAGTACTCCCACACCGGACCGGAAACGATATAATCCATGCCGTAGACCGTGATGATATCGGAAAAGAGGTTGGCGATCGGGCGGATCTGATGGATGGATTCGTCGTCATGCCTTCGGAACCCAAATGCATGGCAGAGATCGTTTCCGCCGACACGGATATTCAGTACCCGGTCTTCAATCTGATTCAGTTTGTCTTTTAGTGTATATAAGATCTCATATCTGTTTCGCAGGTCGATCATGCTGGTACTCTCGTAGATCGGCATGGTGTATACCGGATCTGTCGAAGCCTCATTGATCTTGATCATCTCCTGTATGTACTCATCGGCATTTTCCAGTGAAAATTTTGGAAGGATAAAACCTGTGACAAGGCGTGTACTTTCCCCGAAAGCCTTGATGAGCCTTCCGATCTGGCGTGCGTTTCTCACGCGCACAAAAATTTTGGGCAGGTAAAAATCTTTTGATTGTAAGTGTTGTCCCAGATGGTGCAGTGAGTCGGCCAATATGTGTTCTGCCTCTGCAACACAGTCGTCTCTTATGGTGTCCTCAAGGCACATTGCAAGCGAGTATTTTGTGCCAAACCGGTTGTCGGTGATAGAATCCACGATGGACCTTTTGTTAGCGGGGCAGTACAATAGTGCGCCGACGCTATAGTGCAGTAAAGAATTGTTCATGATAAATATCTCCTAAAGCTACCCTATGTTTATATTAGAAAAGAAAAAGGGTGATGTTCCAAACAGATACACTATAACACACATTTGTACAAAATGGTAGTAAATATTGACTTTATAATGTGAAATAGGTAGAATATAATTACGTAATACAAGTAGAATCGTGCGTGCCAGAGCACGCAAGGGGTATGAAAATGGGAAATGGACAGATGAACAATCAAAATATCAAGGTGGTCATTCCGCCACGGCCTGACAGGAGGTCAGCGTCAAAGCCGTCTGTGCAGCCTCCGGCGGATGTACTGCACGAAGGTACACAGCCAGTGCGTGTCTCGATCCCTCCGCGGCATGGCAGGCAGTCGACACCGCCACAGCCGGTTCCAGAGCCGCAGAGACTGGAGAGGTCAGTGCCGGTGCGCGTCGCAATGCCGCCGCGGGGAGGCAGGAGTCATGACAGTGAGAGTGTGAATCACAGAACAAGGACAGAGATGAGTTTTGAGCAGCTTGCCCAGCTTGCATCGTCTGTCGTGATGATCATGGTTCACGACAAAAAAGGGGAACGGTTTGCCTCGGGCTCCGGCATTATGATCGGCAGGAAAGGTTATATCCTGACCAATAACCATGTGCTGAGCGAAGGCAGTTTTTTTACAGTCAGGATTGAAAACGACGATAACTGTTACAGGACGGAGCAGATCATCAAGTATAACCAGCTGCTGGATCTAGCAGTGATCAGGATCGACAGGGAACTTGACCCGCTTCCTATATACAAGGGACAGCAAAAACTTGTCAGGGGACAGAAGGTGGTGGCGATAGGAAGTCCCCTCGGACTTTTTAACTCTGTGTCGAACGGTATCATAGCTGGATTTCGTGTGCTGGATGATGTGGATATGATACAGTTTACCGCGCCGACATCACCGGGAAGTTCCGGCGGTGCGGTTCTCAACATGTTTGGCGAAGTCATAGGTATCAGCACTGCCGGGGTGCCCGATGCGCAGGCGATTAACTGGGCTGTCGGATACGAGTTCATCAATCTTTTTACGAAAGGGTTTACTACCTGATACATAAAAGATTAAAAACCGATTAATAAAGAATTAATATTTGAAAGTATGTTCTGTTCGTATTGAATAAATAAGTTTCCTGTGCTATAATTTTATTGATTGCGTTGGAAATATTAGACAGGAAAGAGTTCCTAAACATTGTGAGGAGTAAGGATGTTTACGCATAATAAGATAAAAAATCTAAATGATTTTTTTGTGGAACGTGACAACAGACCTGGGAAGGGTGTGTACTTTTATAGGATCAACGGATATACCGAGGAAATCGGACAATTTATACAGAGATACTACGAGGCTGCCCGGATGTCCGGCGTGATTATCGAGGGCAGGATTCCCAATCCGGACGAGAGAAATCTGGCCTACTATGAGGAGATCATGGGACTGGATTTTCGAATGAATCCTGAATTTATCTCACAGAGCCTGAAAAAGTGGCTGCCCCGCATGAACGATTATCAGAGAGGTAATGTCGCGAGGTCACTCTATGAGACGCTTGACACACTGCGGAAAGCTGGCAAAAATGACAATATGCTGAAAAATGCATACATAAAGTTTATGTGCTGGCTGTACTATAAGTTTGAGCGCATCATCAACATGCTGGGTGAAAACAAAATTCCCAAGATATTGTACGAGGGAGAGATCAACAGCTATGAACTTCAGCTCATCACGGTCCTTTCAAATGCGGGATGTGATGTTGTGCTCCTGCAATATGGCGGGGATGTCAGATACCAGAGTCTTGATGGGAACAACAGGATCTCTGACAATCTCACACTGCCGGACATGCGTGAGTTTCCGCCCGATTTCAGTCTGAAACGGGTTCGGTCCGATATACAGAACGCGTTGAACAATGAAAGGATTTACGGGATCAGACCACAGATCATCAACTGTACGAATGCATGGATCGAGGGAAAAGGGCTTGCCGATCTGAGGAAAAGCGTCACTGCAAGAGGGGATGATCCAAAGCTTTATTACAACTGTTTTTACAGGATAAACGGGGTGGAGGATAAAGGGACTTACGCAAATGAACTGTATCAGTTCCAACAGGAATTGACAGGCGGCGGCCGGCGTGTTGTCATTGTTGACGAGTGCATACCAAAACCTGAGATGGAAGAGATCGCGGCTGTAAAACGCAAAAATTATTCGCGCCAGGATGAGATGTTGATGGATCTGATCACAAATATCCAGTATACTGCCAATATTGAATTGCAGCGGGCGATGGTGAAAGCTTTTTTGGACGTGATGCTCGCCGAGGCGAAAGCGGCGGACATGAACCTCAACAAACTCACCAACAAGGCGGTTTATATGCTCTGCTGGCTGAAACGCTACCAGAAGCGGCTCTTTTCAAACTGGAAGATCCCAGATATCAGCTGTTTTATACACATGGGACCATGCAGTGATGAAAATGAGGCATTGTTTCTGCGGATCCTGGCAAGACTGCCGGTGGATGTGCTGGTGTTAAATCCAAATCTGAACGCGAGATGCTGTCTCGAGGATGCGCTGTTGTATGAGATCAAGTTCCCGGAGTCGCTGTCCATGGACCGGTATCCGCAGCAGAGTGCAGATGTGCAGGTAGGGACAGTTGCTTTTCATGCGGAGCGCGAGCTTGACGGACTGATGTATCAGGATACGGGGATGTACCGCAATCGCCAGTATGGAAAGGCGGTTGCCATCACACTGCAGACTATGTATGAGGAGATACAGATCCTATGGAAGGAAGAGCTGAAGTTTCGCCCTAATTTCAGCACGGAGAACGGCATTGTCACGCTGCCGGTGATCTTTGCCAAGGTGTCGGGCGTCAAGGACGGCATCGTACAAAAGTACTGGAGTTCGATCAGGGATCTGATGACTGAGGACACTTTTGTCGTAAAAAATGTTCCTTATATTGATTCCACGGCGCCGAATCCCATGAAGGTGCACGCGGTGGAATTTTTTAAGAACGGGCGTCTGCAGAGGAAGAAGATCAAGGAGAACCCTAACTATTCATACAGCTTCCTGCGGGATGATGTGCAGGAACATATTTTTGACAAATTGCAGCTGCTGATCGAGAGCAAAGTGATCAAGGGAACTTTTGAGAACGGTACGGAGTACACGATCATTGCGACGATCCTGAATATGCCCAAAGAGATCGTGCGGCTGATCCAGAAATTTGATTTTACGAAAAAGAATCCGAAGTTGATCTATATCAACACCGGGGAAAAAATAATTTCCCTTGAGGATTCCATACTGGCGGCATTCTTGAATCTGGCAGGATTTGATGTGGCATTTTTTGTGCCGACAGGGTACCAGAATATAGAGAAGCACTTTAATAAGAGATTGATGGAGGAGCATCAGATCGGTGAATATGTGTACGACCTGCAGGTTCCCAATATGGCGCTGGTTCCACCAGGCACGCGGCTGTCGTGGCGTGATAGATTGTTTAGAAGGAGTTAAATTTGCGGTATATGCAGAATGGAGGATTATATGGGACTTGATTTTAGCAGAGTGGCGACACAGTCGCCGGTGATGGCAAACACTGTGGACACCAAAAATGAGATTGAGGTGGTTGAGACGTATGATATCGTTGAGGACAGGCAGCAGATGAACGAGGTGCTTGTCGGCTCGCAGGAAGTTGATGATATCGTGAGCACGATCGAGGTCAATAACCTGGAGACGATCGTGTCGTTTGGTGCAAATGTCGCGGAGGAGATCTCGAAGGCGTCGGATGTTGTGCTAAACAACGTGAACATGTCCCAGCTCGATGATTCGAGTGAGATGCTCAATGCGCTTGCAAAGGTGATGGAGAAGTTTGATATCGATGAGCTCCAGGAGAATCCTTCCCTTTTCGGAAAGCTTTTTGGCAATATGAGAAAGCAGCTCGACAGGATATTGGAGAAATATCATACAATGGGGGACGAGGTTGACAAGATCTATGTGGAACTCAGGAAGTACGAGTCAGAGATCAAGCAGTCCAACCGTAATCTCGATAAAATGTTTGAGGCAAATGTGAACTACTACCATGAACTGGTAAAGTATATTCTGGCTGGTGAGCAGGGCTGCAAGGAGATCGAAGCATATATTGCACAGAGAGAATCTGACATGCAGACAACGGGGGATAGTTCCATACAGTTCGAGATCTCGAGTCTCAATCAGGCACTGATGATGCTTGAACAGAGGACGCAGGATCTGAGAACAGCGGAGAGTGTGGCGATGCAGTCGATCCCTATGATCAAGGCGATGGAATTCAGCAACATGAACCTTGTCAGAAAGATCAACTCGGCATTTATCATCACGCTGCCTGTATTCAAGCAGGCACTCGCGCAGGCGATCATGCTCAAACGTCAGAAGATACAGGCGGAGGCGATGAGTGCACTTGATGCCAAGACCAACGAGATGCTGATCAAGAATGCACAGAATACTGTCGAGCAGACCAAAATGACAACAGCGATGGCGGCAGGCAGCTCGATCAAGATTGAAACACTGGAAACAACCTGGAGAACGATCGTGGATGGTATTAACGAGACGAGGCAGATTCAGAATGATGCGAGGCAGAAGCGCGTCGAGGATCAGGCGAGACTTGAGAATATCAAGCAGGAGTTTAACAGGATGTATCATATGCCCGACAAAAAGAACTAAAATTGATTCATATGAAGGAGGAAAAAAGTATGCCAATTAGTTTATCAAAAGGACAGAAAGTTGATCTGACAAAAGGAAATCCAGGACTTAAAAAGATTATGGTAGGACTTGGATGGGATGTGAACGCGTTTGATTCCGGAGCGGATTTTGACCTGGACGCAGCAGCGTTTATGGTGGGAGCAAGCGGAAAGTGCCCGACAGAGAAAGAGTTTGTATTCTATGGAAATCTGGAGCATCCCAGCCATTCTGTCAAGCATATGGGAGACAACCTGACAGGAGAAGGAGAAGGGGACGACGAGCAGATCGAGATCGAACTTGAAAAAGTTCCTGCAAATGTTGAGAAGATCGCGTTCACTGTTACCATTTATGACGCTGATGTCAGAAAGCAGAATTTTGGTCAGGTTGCCAATGCGTTTATCCGCATTGTGGATGAGACGACGAACACAGAGCTGATCCGCTATGATCTTGGCGAAGATTTTTCGATCGAGACGGCGGTAGTTGTCGGTGAGCTCTACAGACATGGCGGTGAGTGGAAGTTCAATGCGATCGGAAGCGGATTCCAGGGAGGACTTGCAGCACTCTGCGGACATTACGGGATTGAGGTAGCGTAATATTTTATTGAGAAGGAGGGCATAAAAGATGCCAGTTAATTTAAAAAAAGGTCAGAAAGTCAGCCTTACGAAAGATAATCCGGGCTTAAAAAATGTCGTTGTAGGACTTGGCTGGGATGTCAATGCGTTTGATACAGGCGGGGACTTCGATTTGGATGCAGCAGCGTTCCTGCTGGAAGATACAGGGAAAGTTGGCGGCTCTAGTGATTTTGTATTCTATGGAAATCTCTCTCATCCTTCGGGGAGTGTCGTTCATCAGGGTGACAACCTCACAGGTGTCGGCGACGGGGACGACGAGCAGATCAAGATCGACCTGTCAAAAGTCCCTGCTAACATTACAAAGATTGCATTTACTGTGACGATCTATGAGCCAGAGCAGAGAAAGCAGAATTTTGGACAGGTCAATAACGCGTTTATCCGTATCTACAATGAAGAAAATGGCGAGGAGATGCTCCGCTATGACCTCGGGGAGGATTTCTCGATCGAGACAGCGGCAGTGTTCGGAGAGCTCTACAAGAATGGCAGTGAGTGGAAGTTTAACGCGATTGGAAGTGGTTTCCAGGGAGGACTTGCAGCACTCTGTGAAAACTTTGGTGTAGTTGTGGAATAATAGGAGGGAATATAGAGATGTCAGTTAGTTTACAAAAAGGTCAGAAGGTAAGTTTGTCCAAGGATAACACAGGTCTTTCCAAGGTGATCGTAGGTCTCGGATGGGATGAGGCAAAGCCGGCAAAGAGAGGACTCTTTGCACCGAAGCCAGCGCCGATTGACTGTGACGCGTCTGCGATCATGCTGATCGATGGGAAACTCCGTGAGAATGGTGATGTGATCTTTTTCAACAATCTCAGACATAAGTCCGGCACGGTGCAGCACATGGGAGACAATCTGACAGGAGCAGGAGACGGGGATGACGAGCAGATCATCGTCGATCTGGCATCAGTTCCACAGGAATATGACAAGATTGTCGTTGTTGTCAATATTTACCAGGCGGTTCAGAGAAAGCAGCATTTCGGGATGATCCAGAATGCATTTATCAGGATCGTAGATGCCAGGAACAATACAGAGTTGTGCAAATACAACTTATCCGAAGACTATTCTAACATGACAGCAATGATCTTTGGTGAGATATACAGAAATAACGGGGAGTGGAAATTCAATGCTGTGGGTCAGGCGACAGCGGACCCAGGGCTTGGAGAGCTTGCAAATAGATTTATCTAATAATGAGGAGAAAATGAATAATGAAATTTAATGGACTTAGTGACAGAGAGGTCGAGCAATCACGCGAGCAATATGGCTCAAACGCGATTCCTGATTCGGAACCTACAACCTTCTGGGAGGAGTTTAAGGAGACTTTTGGGGACCCGATGATCAAAATCCTTCTGGCGATCGCAGCACTGATGATCGTGATGTTCTTTTTTGGCTATGCGGAGATCTATGAGCCATTGGGGACGATCGTGGCAGTGCTGGTGGTGGCATTTGTATCAGCCAAGACCGGTGTAGCGAGCGATACGAAGTATCGTGAGCTCAAGGATAGCACTGAGAAGGACCAGTGTAAGGTATACAGAAACGGAGTCGTGACGGTGATCGAAGTCGACGATGTTGTAGTCGGAGACAAGATCCTGCTTCAGTCTGGCGATAAGATTCCGGCAGATGGTATACTGATCGATGGAGCGCTCAAGGTGGATAACTCTGCATTGAACGGAGAGGCGGAGGAGTGCAAGAAGACAGCGGCAGATCCAGGTGTGCAGCTTGCAGATGAGATCACCGGTGATACTTTCGTCGACAAGCATTCCCTGTTCCGAGGTGCGGTGATCTTTGACGGAGAGGGTATTCTTGATGTCAGGAAGGTCGGCTTAAAGACCATGATGGGGCGGATGGCTGAGGAGATGCAGGAGGACGAGCCGGATTCGCCGCTCAAAGTAAAACTGGCAAAGCTCGCAAAGCAGATCTCGACATTTGGCTACATCGGCGCGATTGTGATCGCACTGTTTTATCTGGCGCACGCGGTTCTGGTATTCGACGGTGGCGTTGCAGGATATTTTGCACAGCCGATCCCGGATATTATCAAGAATGTGATCGCGGCGGTCTCACTTGCGGTCGTGATCGTTGTCTGTGCGGTGCCGGAGGGGCTTCCGCTGATGATCTCTCTTGTGCTGATGCAGAATACGAGCAAGATGCTTGACCACAATGTACTTGTCAGAAAGGCAGAAGGTATTGAGACGGCTGGTTCATTAAATATTCTCTTCAGTGATAAGACGGGTACGATCACAAAGGGTTCGCTTGAGGTAGTTGATTTCTTCTGTGCGGACGGAAATTCGATCGATATACCACAGTTGAGTAAACACAGTAAAGTCAAGGGACTGATCGATCTTGCGATCGGTAAGAACACACAGTCCATGTTTGATGCTTCCCATAAAGTCATTGGCGGTAATGCTACAGACCAGGCACTGATGAAGTTTATCGGGGAGGATACTTTCAGGGCGCTTGCGGCAAACACAGAGTATGTGGTCAATGCGCAGCAGAGCTTCAACTCTACAAACAAATTCAGCCAGGCAAGGATCGACAATGTGGGCAAGACTTTCTATAAGGGCGCACCTGAGCGGCTTCTTGCAGCAGCAACAAAGTATCTGGATGCGGATGGCAATGTCAGGGATATGGACAAGGCTGTGCTCGACAGAAAGATTGACGAGCTGGCAGCGAAGGCTATGCGCGTGCTTGCGTTTGGATATTCGGAGAGTTCGCTCGTGGAGAGCAAGATCAACGACGATATCGTCATTATCGGTCTGGTAGGCATCAGGGACGACGTGAGACCTGAGGCGAGAGATGCGATCAAGGAGGTGCAGGACGCAGGCATCCAGGTTGTAATGATCACTGGTGACAGGCTTGAGACGGCGGTGGCGATCGCAAAGGATGCAGGTCTGTTGAAGAGCAATGATGATATGGCGCTCTCTTCCGCGCAGTTAAACGAGATGTCGGACGAGGATGTAAAGAAGATCATACCAAAGATCAGGGTGATCGCCAGAGCACTGCCCACGGACAAATCCCGTATGGTAAGACTCTGCCAGGAGATGAACCTTGTTGTCGGCATGACAGGCGACGGTGTGAACGATTCTCCGGCGTTAAAGCGTGCTGATGTCGGTTTTGCTATGGGCAGTGGCACAGAGGCGGCAAAGGAAGCCGGTAAGATTGTTATCCTTGATGACAACTTTAAATCGATCAAGGATGCGATCCTCTATGGACGAACCATTTACCACAATATACTGAAGTTCTGCAAGTTCCAGCTCGTGATCAATGTGACTGCGGTTGTGGTAAGCGCGATCGCGCCCTTCTTCGGAGTGGACGAGCCACTGAAAGTGACACATTTACTGTTCGTAAATCTTGTCATGGACAGTCTTGGTGCGATCATGCTCGGCAACGAGCCTGCTCTGGAGAAGTATATGCGCGAAAAGCCAAGGCGCAGGGACGAGAGCATTGTGAGCAAGGCGATGATGGCACAGATATTGACAATGGGATTGTGGCTCACGGTAGTAAGTTTTGTATATCTGAAAAACTCGTTTATCGCAGATCTGTTTGGCGGCTGGGCACTTGACAGTGCAGGAAATGTAATGAACGGTGTCCCCAATGCACAGCATCTGACTGGATATTTTGTACTGTTTATCGTGAGTGCACTTTGCAATGGCTTCAATGTCAGAGATGACGGGGTTGCTATATTTAAAGGGCTGGATCAGAACAAGGGATTTTTGAAAGTATTTTTCCTGATCATTCTCGTTCAGTTTGTGATCGTGAATGCAGCGCTGATCCCGGTACCGGTTTTTACCTGGATCGGAAATATGTTTAGCTGTACTCCGTTTGGCATTGCCGGCTGGGCGGTAGTTGTGATACTGTCCATCACCATGATACCGGTTGACATGATTCGAAAGATGGTAGTCAATAAGAAATAAAAGTACTTCATATCGGGGTAGATTTATGGAAGAACTAAAATCGATCATGGAGAAGCTTGCAGCATCTGGTTGGGATCTGATAGCTGTTCCGGCACAGCAATGGCTGGACGGAAGAGCTGACAGAGATACTTTAGTATCGGCGATCAGAGAGGCAGACGAACAATGCGGAAGCTGCGGTTGTGAATTTGATCCGTTGTATAAGCGGGCGCTGGAATTGATCTGAGAGATCACAGGTACAGCATATCATTCTTGAAAATGTGACTTTGATAAAGCAGAGTGAAATTTTTCACTTTGCTTTATCTATGCACACGGGCACCCAGAGGAAGAATGTCATCAAACCGATAAATCGGTTCGCTGACGGGTGACCGGCGCACGAGTAGGGGAAGATGGCTCTTCCCTACTCGATTGTTTGGCGGTCCAAATAAAAAGCGGATTTCTCATTATGTGATTTTGTTGATATGGAGGCGGAGATGGTCGTATTTCATACAGACTTAGATAATACGTTGATATATTCTTATAAGCATGATATTGGGAAAGATAAGTGCTGTGTTGAGATATATCAGGGGCGGGAGATTTCGTTTGTCACACAAAAGACATTTCGTCTTCTACATAAACTTTCGGAAATGCAGCAAGAGATCCTGATCGTGCCGACGACGACCCGGACGACAGAGCAGTATGAGAGGATTGATCTGGGGGTCGGCAGTTTTAAGTACGCACTTGTCTGCAACGGCGGTGTGCTTTTGACAGAGGGTGTTGTCGACGGCACTGTTGTCCGCAGGGAAGACGAAGATTGGTACAGGAATTCGCTGGAGCTGATCGGGAACAGTGTAGGTGAGCTGCACAGGGCATTGGAGATATTGGACAGTGACAGGCGCAGGAGTTTTGAGCTGCGCTTTATCAGAGACTTGTTTGTATTTACAAAATGCGAGGAGCCAGAAGTGGTGGTTGCAGATCTAAAAAAGGTATTGAACACACGCATCATAGACATTTTTAACAATGGAACAAAAGTTTATGTCGTTCCCAGAGCATTAAATAAGGGAAAGGCAGTTGAGCGGTTTAGGAAATATATCCGCACTGACCATGTGATCGCGGCTGGTGACAGTGAGTTTGATATCTCCATGCTGGAGACTGCAGATCTGGGGTTTGCGCCGAGGGAGCTTGCACAGCGCTATCATTTTTCGGATAAGGTAAGATGTCTGGCGCCAGAGAAGATCTATGCGGAGGCAGTGCTCGAGAACGTGTATGGAACTCTTTTTATGCGCAGATCCGTGCAGAGGAAATAAGCCGCAGAGGGCGCACTTAAATCAATGCTGTACTAGAGCGTGTTTGAAAAATCATTCCCGCCATCTATATCCCATTTTGCGTGATATTTGCGCCGCATTCAGTCGACGTAAGGCATTGCGCTTTATGCCTTTGCCCGCTACGCCTCCTTCATTTGGCAAGTCATCTGTAAGATGATTTAATCTCCCACAAACTGTGTCGCACATCTGACGGAAAGCATTTTTCAAACACGCTCTAGTACTCCATCCGGTCAGAAATTAGCATCGTGAACCGCCTGTTTCGCACCATTGCGTCGTTAAAATTTCTAGACGATGCCACCGCATCGCCGTCGAAATTTTGCCTAGCACTGGCACGAACCATGCAGTCCACAACTCTAATTTCTGTCTGGATGGAGCACTAGTTTGGACGGTGTCCAAGCCGTCCGCCGTCCATGCCGATGCTGATACCGCTTGCGCGCTCATTTGGCTGTATGATGACGGTAACGGGCTGGCGTGTGCCCCACTCAAAGCTGTAGGATTCTCCCGAAGCCTGACCAATAAAGGTTTTCCAGTTTACATCCATCTTGACATCAGGGTCGCAGTAGCCGTTCCCCATCCAGCACACAACAGCGTCAGGATCGACGGCGAGAGTGGACTGTGTATGGATGTTGCTCAACACGATCGGGTTTCCGTCGATCAAAATCGCGACGTATGCGTTGGGTCCCTCTCCTGTCAGCGTTGAGGTGGCAAGACCTTTCTGAGAGATGACGCCGCAGCCGATAAATCGAACGTCGTACTTGCAGTCCGGAGTGAACGCCAAGATATTCTCCGACTCGATCGACAGGATCTCGCCTGGCTGGAGCTGATACACCACCACGTGCTGGGCGTGATTTGCATAGTATGTAACACTGTCCCCGTTCATCATGACTTTCATGAGGGGAAGATTTTCACCTGTCACGCGGCGCATGAGCGATCCCAGCAGTGCCTGCCCTGCGTTTTGCTGCGGTCCAAGGAGCAGCTTTTCAAATTTATAATTTTTCTGTCCGTTGTTCTCCCCGCAGATGAAGGATCCTGCTTTTGTAAAGAGGACATCACTTCCGCGGCAGGTCACTTTCAAGGTTAATTCATTAATCACTTCAAATGTCAACATCGATAGGCACTCCTTTTATTTTCATATAAACAATTGTTTCAATAAATGTTCTAAACAACCTGTACGCCATACAGTTCGCACAGTCCTGCGAGGTCCCTTGCAACGCCGTTTCCGACAGCGCTGAATTTCCACGCGCCGTTGTGCAGATAGAGCTCGCCGATCATCATGGAAATGACATTGTTGTAGTACTCTGTCATCAGAAAGCTCACAAGTTCCCTGCCGGATGGATCCAAGATCCGCACATATGCGTCCTTAAGCATACCAAAGTGGAGCCTGTCTTTCAGTGCATCGTTGATCGTCAGGACGAAAACAATTTTTTTCACTTGAGGATCCAGGCGTTTGAGATCGATCTGGATCATTTCGCGGTCTGTACTGCCCGCCACAAATCTTGTGCTCCGGTCAGGACTGGTTGTCTGACCATAAAATACAAACCATGAATCCCCGATGATCTTTCCGTCTGCGCCAAGCAGAAATGCCGACACATCGACATCGCACCGCGCGTCGGTGACATTCCAGCCAAAGCACGCGTTTACAGCGCTCAGTGCAGTGTTGGAGAGCAGTATTTTCTGTCCTTTCTGCACCTTGTTTGAGAGCGGCGGAATGGGTCTTGCAGCAGGCATACCGGGGGTGCTCGCAGTGTTCTGCTGTCCTGCGGTCAGTGCGGGCTGGACGTTCTGCGGCTGCCGGGGAGGTCTGTTCTGCGATTGACCCAAAGGCGGTTGTGGAGCCGGTCTGCGTTGTGATTGCCCCGAAGGCGTCTGTGGAGACCTGCTCTGTGACTGCCCCGAAAGCGGTTGCGGAGACCTGTTCTGCGATTGACCCAAAGGCGTCTGCGGAGACCTGTTCTGTGACTGCCCCGAAGGCGTCTGGCGGATCTGATTTTGCGATTGACCGCATTGCGGCTGTCCGGATCGGATTTGAGGGGTTCCGCTTGTTCCGGTGCCGCCTGTATTCTTGACCAGTGTCATGATACTGCTCTGATTTTTTACACTCTGTGGCTGCGGTTTATTGATCGATAATATCGAATCACGGTTCATGACACCGGTTGACTTCGTTGCTGTGTTGATCATGATGTTCCTCCAATCTGGAAGCAGGCTGCGCGTTTCTGCCATCTGTTTGCAAAAACGCACAAATAGATCGTATTTTTAGTAATTATATATCATACAATGAAAAAAATATAGTACATTATAAAAATTTAATGCCTTAATCGGCAAACTGCAAGAAACAATAAAAAACGACGGATTGATTTTTGTAAGATTTTTTATGAGCGCCGTAGTGTATATGGAGGAAAAATAAGATGGCTTTTTTAGACAAAGTAAGCGGTACGCTGGCAGCAAGGAGCAGGGAGATGGCTGGCAAGGCAAAAGAGCTGGCTGAGTTGAACCGGCTGAACGGACGGATACATGCGCAGCAAAATAAAGCGGATAAAATTTATATGGAAATCGGCAAAGTGGTATACGAGAACCGTGCAGATTGGGAGAACATTGACATAAATGCGAGGCTGGAGCTGCTGGATTCCATATGGAAAGAGATCTCCGACCTTGAGAAAGAGGCACTCAAAGTGCGGGGGGTGCAGCTGTGTGAAAGTTGTGGGATGGAGATTGGCAGGGGTGTGTCATTCTGTCCTAAGTGCGGTGTCGTGGTGAATACAGAGGAGGAGGAATTCGGCCCGCAGGACGCACCGGAAGAAGATGACGGCATATGGTAGTATTTCCCTCAAAGATTGAATGGAATTGAATATGAGTTTGTGGTAAAATGATATGGAGAAGTGTCAAAAATTTATAAATTCTCCTAACCAACCTCTGTCGGTCACGACTATATAAGTGTAACGATCATGATTGGAACGAAAAAGGTGCACAATGAATACAAACGAAACATTCACATTGCTTGAGGACAGAAATTTTCTCGATAAGATCTACCAGTTTTCTTATCACAGATGCAATACATCTGTTGAGGCGGAGGATCTGTGTTCGGATATCATTCTCGCGGTGATATCAGCCATACGCCGACAGGAGCATATTGACAATTTTTATGCATTTGTCTGGACGATCGCCCACAGGGTTTACGCGGATCACTGCCGTAAGCAGAACGCCGAGCGGCAGGTGTATGGCGTTGAGGACAGTACTCTTGGATCGGGATCAAAAGAAAATGAGATAGACGCCCTGATCGAGGAGGCGTATGAGCGAAAACAGGTTGACAGGATCTTTGAGGAGATTGCGTTTTTGTCAAGGATATACCGCGAGGTGATGGTTCTGTTTTACATTGACGAGGTGCGGGTAAAGGATATCGCCCGGAGGCTGTGCATCAGCGAGACGACTGTAAAGCAGCGTTTGTTTTCTGCACGAAATTCAATAAGAAAAGAGGTTGAAACCATGAGTGAGAGAAAATATGTTCTAAAGCCTGTCAGACTGATATTCACAGGAACCGGCGATCCATGTGGCAATGATCCCCGCACAAAAGCGGAGAGAATGTTTTCCCAGAATCTGATCTATCTGTGCAAAGACAAACCCAGGTCAGCCAAAGAGCTCTCGGAGGAACTGTGCATCCCCATGCCATATATTGAGGAGGAATTGGATATCCAGTGCCGCGGCGAAAATGGGAGGTACGGCATGCTCCGCAAGCTCGAAAACGGAAAATATGCAGTCAATATCCATCTGGTCGACTATGATGAGTACGATCAGGCGAACAAGATCTACGAAAAGCATATTTCCGAGTGCTGCCAGGTGATCAAGGACGTGCTGAGACGGAATGAGAAAAAGATTCTGTCCTTCCCGTATCTGAGCAGCCAGACCGACCTGCGGTTCATCATGTGGACTCTGAACTTAAGTATCAGCTGGGATCTGGGAGCAAGGATCAATGAAGTCATTGCAGAAAAATATTTTGCTGATGTGACGCCTGTAGAGAGAGATTTTTCCTGTGTTGCCGTGGCATACACGGATGAGCAGGTGCCGGATATGGAGTTTTATGGCTGTGACGGCACGGATGCAGTTTCTGTCGGCGGTTATCGGCATGTTTTCGTCTCGAATATTTACGGTAGGCGTCTCGATAAACATTTCCACTGTGGACACAATCTGGCGCGGGATCAGAAGCTTCTGATGGTACTGCGGGCGATCGGCGGGCTTTGTGTTGACGAACTGTCCGAAACGGATAAGGAGATCGCGGCGAAAGCGCTGGAGTGCGGGTATCTGCGCAAGAACGGAAATATCCTGGAACCGAAGATCATTGTGATCGAGCAAAAGAACAAAATGGATTTTTATAACCTTGTTCATGATTTCGCTGATGAGATTGGCACTGTGATCGAGGAGACTGCGGCAGAGCTGTCCGTGTTCATGCGCAGCCATATCCCTGCTCATCTGATGAATGAATATCAGATTTATGCAGAACTGATCGCGAGTACGAGGCTGCGGGCAAAGATGATCGAGGCATACATCAGAGAAGGTCTGCTCTCGGAACCTGAAAACAGGATCGGCGCGGAAGGTGTGCTGATGGTCGTAGAAAAGTAAAAACACACAGCGTTGTGCGCATAAAAAGCACCTGGGAGTGAGATCCCGGGTGCTTTTTATGCGCACGGCACTCCGGGGAAGCATGTCAGCAGAAGCTGACGGGTAGAAGGTCGTTCCACTGTTTGATCACACACGGGCATCCGGATGAAAAAACATATTGTGTCGGTGCATGAAGTATGATATCCTACCAGTGACGGTCAATGTGTTTCGGCAATCTGGTGACTGCTGTTTCATCCAGTTCACCATGAAAGCGTTATACAGGGTGAAAATGACAATTATAATACGGTCTGGAGGAATGGGGCTTGACACAGCAACGATACAATGACACAGAGCGGTTGATTTCAGACATAGATCAACTGCAGTTGACGAATGAAACGGAAGTTATGATTTATCGTGAAGATCGGCAGCATGAGGAAATCGTTGTCGATCTGGGAGGACAGAAAGAACAGTTTGAGGAACTGAAAACATTGATTGCGTTTCAGGATCACCTATTTTGGTGTGTGTGAGAACACGGAATTTGATGTTGTTTTTCAAGTGGCAGATGGTGATCTGATCCTGAGAAGTTTTGGCACGATAAAGGATATCGCGTCGGATTGGTATAAGACAGACGAAGGGTATCGATAATAAGTAATTGATAATAAGTATTAATAGGAATTGCTTTGGGAGGAAGTTATGGATTTTTTTGATTTGCTGACAATGGTAGGCGGTCTGGCGCTGTTTCTGTACGGGATGCACCTGCTCAGCGAGGGGCTTGAGAAACTCTCCGGCGGGCGTCTTGAGCGGGTTTTGGAGAACCTGACGAACAACAGGATCAAGGCGGTGCTCCTGGGCGCGGGGGTGACGGCGGTGATCCAGTCCTCGTCGGCGACCACGGTCATGGTTGTCGGTTTTGTCAACTCGGGGATCATGAAACTGTCGCAGGCGATCGGTATCATCATGGGCGCCAATGTCGGAACGACGATCACCTCATGGCTGCTGAGCCTCACAGGGATCGAGAGCGACAATTTTCTGCTGCAGCTCGTCAAACCGACATCGTTCTCGCCGGTGCTTGCGGTGATCGGCGTGATCTTTATATTGAAAAACGGCAAAAAGCGCGATCTCGGTTCGATCCTGGTCGGCTTTGCCATTCTGATGACGGGCATGGATACGATGTCCTCGGCGATGAAGCCGCTAAGTCAGGTTCCGTGGTTTACGGGGCTTTTCACGATGTTTACCAACCCGGTGCTCGGTCTGCTCGTGGGTGCGCTGCTCACGGCGGTGATCCAGTCTTCCTCGGCGTCCGTCGGTATTCTGCAGGCGCTGTGCGCGACGGGGAGCATCAGCTATGCGGCGGCTGTGCCGATCATCCTCGGTCAGAATATCGGCACCTGTGTCACGGCGATGATGTCCGGAGTCGGCGCGAGCAAAAATGCGAGGCGCGCGTCCATCGTCCATCTGCTGTTCAATGTGATCGGCACGGCTATTTTCCTGATCGTGTTCTATGTGCTGCACGCGTCTGTCGATTTTGCGTTCATGGAGAATGCGGCGGACAGCGCCGGGATCGCGCTGGTGCACACCGGATTTAACGTGGTCGCGACACTGATCCTGCTCCCGTTTGCGGATTATCTGGAAAAACTGTCGTTTATCCTCATCAGGCGCGACGATGAGGAGGAGCGGCAGGCGATGGAAAGCGAGCTCTTTGCCAAGATGGACGAGCGCTTCCTGAACACGCCGTCCTTTGCGCTTGAGCAGGCGTACTCATACACGCTCAAGATGGCTGAGCTCACCAGCGAATCCCTGGGCAAGGCGACGTACAACCTGTTTGACTACGACAAGAAGACTGCGGCGGAGGTCGAGCAGATGGAGAATCTCGTCGACCGCTATGACGACGAGATCAGCGGTTATCTGGTCAAGCTTGCGAGCAGGAATCTGAGCGAGCAGGATTCGCGCAAGCTCAATATGCTCCAGCACAGCGTGGGGGATCTCGAGCGGATCGCGGACCATGCGATGAATCTGGTGGACTGTGCCAGGGCGATGAACAAGAAGGAACAGTCCTTTTCGGACAAGGCGACGGAGGAGCTGAAAGTGTTCTCGCAGGCGGTCAGGGATATCGTGAGCGCATCTGTGGCTGTCTTTGAGTCGGGGGATGAGGCGGCGGCGAGGCTCATAGAACCGTTTGAGGAGACGATCGATATCCTGCAGAAAGAGATGAAAAAACGGCACATGAAACGTCTGAGGAAAGGAAAGTGCACGGCGGAGATGGGCTTTGTCCTCTCGGATATCACCAACAATTTTGAGCGGATCGCAGACCACTGCTCGAATCTGGCGATCAATGTCATGCAGCTGGGCGAGGACGACACACACGCGCACGAGTATGTCGACAGTATTGAGAAGGGCGAGGGATCGGAGTTTGACAGGGCCATGCAGGAACATCTGAGACGCTATGAGCTTCCCGGAAAGGCGGCAAAGTAGGCAGAAGACCGTCTTCCAATGCGCTCCGGCGCACAAAATATGCGTCAAATAGGACTGAAAAACGTGAATTATAACAACAAATTTTAGTAAATTGCACAAAATTTTCTGTGACTGCATTTTTTTGTTGTGCTGGAAAAAAAAATAAATTATAATATATTCGTTGAGTTTAGTGCGCTACAGTGTTAAATCAATTTCTATAAAAACAGATGTTCAAAACTATTTCAAATCGAAGGAGGAATAAAAGATGTCTTATGTAGATGAGGTATTGGAGCTTGTAAAGAAAAAGAATGCAAGCGAGCCTGAATTTATCCAGGCTGTGACAGAGGTTCTGAATTCGCTCAGACCGGTTGTGGAGGCGAATGAGGAGCTTTACAGGAAGAACGCGATCCTCGAGAGGATCACGGAGCCGGATCGCCAGTTCATGTTCCGTGTGCCGTGGGTGGACGACAAGGGACAGGTGCAGGTGAACAGAGGTTTCCGCGTGCAGTTCAACAATGCGATCGGACCTTACAAGGGCGGGCTTCGTCTGCATCCTTCTGTAAATTTAGGTATTATCAAGTTCTTAGGTTTCGAGCAGATCTTCAAGAACTCGCTCACAAGCCTTCCGATCGGCGGCGGCAAGGGTGGTTCTGACTTTGACCCGAAGGGCAAGTCCGACAGGGAGATCATGGCATTCTGCCAGAGCTTTATGACAGAGCTGTCAAAATATATCGGCGCCGATGTCGATGTTCCTGCCGGCGATATCGGTACAGGTGCCAGGGAGATCGGATTTATGTTCGGTCAGTACAAGAGGATCAGGGGCACATTTGAGGGCGTTCTCACAGGCAAGGGACTTACATACGGCGGTTCCCTGGCGCGCACCGAGGCGACAGGTTACGGTCTGCTCTATTTGACAGAGGAGCTGATCAAGTGCCATGGAGAGTCCATGGAAGGCAAGACCGTCGTTGTGTCAGGTGCGGGCAATGTTGCGATCTACGCGACGCAGAAGGCACAGCAGATGGGCGCAAAGGTTGTCACCTGCTCTGACTCCACAGGCTGGATCTATGATCCCGAGGGGATCGATGTGGCGCTTCTCAGGGAAGTGAAGGAAGTTAAGAGGGCGAGACTGACGGAGTACGCGGCGGCAAGACCGAGCGCAGAGTACCATGAAGTGAGTGCGGCGGACAGGAGCGGCGCAGGCGTATGGCAGATCAAGTGTGACATCGCACTTCCGTGCGCGACACAGAACGAGCTTCTGCTCGAAGATGCAAAACAGCTCGTGGCAAACGGCTGCAAGTGTGTGTGCGAGGGCGCGAACATGCCCACGACGATTGAGGCTACCGAGTACTTACAGCAGAACGGTGTGTGGTTTGTCGGCGGCAAGGCTGCAAACGCAGGCGGTGTTGCGACTTCCGCGCTGGAGATGTCCCAGAACAGCGAGCGACTGAGCTGGAGCTTCGAGGAGGTTGACGCGAAGTTAAAAAATATCATGGTGAACATCTATCACAATATCGACGATGCGGCAAAGAGATACGGCATGGAAGGCAACTATGTGGCAGGCGCCAATATCGCAGGCTTTGAGAAGGTTGTCAACGCGATGCTCGCGCAGGGCGTGTGCTGATTTTTGGTCTCCATCATAGCAGGATTGTTGTTTATTATATCTGCAAATGGCTAGTACAGCATTTCCTAATCCCTCATACACTTAGCACTCGCTATTTACGCCATCGCCGCGTTGTCGTCAGTCAACAATGCCACCGCATTGCCTCCTTCCTCCGCCTTGCGCTGACGAAAAGATCAAGCACTAAGTATATGGGGATTAAGAAAACGCTGTACTAGATGAAGACGACAGCGGCAATTAGCCTAAAGAAAACCCTTGGGTCTGACCACCCAAGGGTTTTCGCTTTGTGCACCAACATGGAACACTGATCGCTTTTGCATAATGGCATATAGCATATGCGGATTCTGATTGCAATATACTATTATTTTTTAATATCTTTGTTTCCCATAAATCCAGGCAGATATCATTTTATGCAGTTTCGGAAGATTTCTCGAAACGATCAAAAATTGTTCTGCCCTGATGAAGGTGGTAGAAGACTATATTTTATCAGGTTTTAGAAAGTTTCAAAAGTTGTAAACTGGTGAATTACCACATACAGGGATAATGTTCATTTGACTTTATGCATCTTTATCTCGGTTTTCCGCCTCTACCATAAAGACTTCCTCAATCGTTACCCCAAACACTTTTGCTATATTCCATGCCAAGACTAAAGAGGGATTGTACTTGCCCTTCTCAAGATTTCCGATGGTCTCACGGCGCACACCTACTTTTGAAGCTAGTTCCTCCTGCTTCATATCAAATCGTGCTCTATACTCTTTTATTCTGTTTTTAATCATTGCCGGCATGTAACCTCTCTCTGATTTCCATAATAAAAGTTGAAAAAGCAAAAAAGGCTATTGATACGCCAAATCCTAATGCTGTTCCGGCGGCTAAGGGATTGCCGCTAAGATTGAACTGTGACAGTATCAGGGTTGCGGATGTAGTGATCAGGAGGTTTGATGCAAACGCAAGAGTAGCGCATTTTCTCATGTTTTCGACAAACATTTCATCAGGATTTACCCAGAAATATTCAAAGAACAGGGCAAATGCAAAGAAAGATAGGAATAGGTGCTCATCGCCCGATATACCCAAAAATCCTAACAGAGAAAGAAAACCTATACAGCCATACCAATTTTTCATTGTGTTACTCCTTTTTTTGTGTGGTAAATTTCGCTCTTTATGTTATAAATATACCACATTCTTTTTGCAGTGTCAATATTGATTGATATGTTTTGGTTTTGCAAACTGTAGAACGTTACGGACAGGGCGTGGCATATGCTCAATTGGTGGTATGATCGGGTTGGAAGCGGCAATAAAGGCAGTATAAGCGCGATTGGGGAATTTGGTTGATCGCAAATTAGCATAATATCAATGGTTTCTATTCTGACTTAGCGTATTTTGATTTGATTTTTTGTAGATCCAATGATAATGTTATAATGAATGATAAATAAATATGAAAAAGGTGAGATGGCTTGATCAAGTATAAGAACAATGTGTTTGAAGGACGCACCGTTACACCGTTAATATTTCCGGGTGAGTCCGCCGCATCGCGGTCGAAATCTTGTCATGCAATGGCACGAACCATGTAGCCCGCGACTCTGATTTCTGACCGGCTGGAGCACCGGAAGGAAGCCTGCACCGATATGTTTATTGTTGACTGTTTGAAAACGGAGGGAATCTATGTACACGTACGGATATTTGTTTTATATCCCTGTCAATTTGATCTATGCCGCTATTTTTGGTATCAAGGGTTTGGTCAAGAAGCGGAGAAAGGAATATTACTTTTTTGTGATCATTTTTGGTATTTATCTGAATCTTTTCATTGAAAAGGCTTTTTTCCCTGTCTTTACGGATGGTGCTGATCAGTATGTTTCGCTGATGGATCATATAAATTTAGATTTGACCAGTTTATTCTGCGATACACCATATCAGATAATCGGCAATCTACTGCTGACGTTTCCTGTGGGAATACTCATGGCATTTGTTGTGGACTGCAGCAACAGTGTCAGAGTAGGTGTTTCGGTGTTGTTTTCTGCGCTGATAGAATTCGTTCAATTGATCATGATCGTTTTATTGCATTTGATCGATGTGATTTTTGATGTTCATGATATAGTGCTGAATGTCGCGGGATGTCTGTTGGGAAATGCCGTATTTTATGCAGCCTGCAAGCTGTATGCGCACGCACAGGACTGTCGGTGCGGCAATCCGGTCATAAGATATCTGTGTCAGGTGTGCAGTAATTGTGCAGATCGAAGATCCAGTCTGTATGGCACGGACTAGGTGAGGTGATAGCGGCTTGATAGCAGATGGAGAACATGCGGGACGCGGGGCGAGTAGGGGAGAAAATCTTTCCCCTGCTCGATCGCGTATTTATGACCCGGCGCGCTCTGCGACAAACTGCTCCACCAGGCGTTGTACATTGGCGATGCAGGAACCGCACACGGTTCCTGCGCCGGTTCTTTCCTGGACTTCCTCCAGGGTAGCGGCTCCGTTGTCAACGGCGTCTTTGATCATGCCGCTGGTGACACTCTGGCAGAAGCAGATCACTTCGTCAAGATTCATATGTCAGCACCTTCCTTTCGGCGATAGTATGTGCAGGGCGGAGAAAAATTATGTAAGTTTTCGAGTGTCCGCATTCCCTCGCCGACTGACAACTGAACAAAAAGGAAAAATATGGCAATTATTAAATAAATTTTAATAATTGCCATATTTTTGCGAAATTTTTCCACCTGTGCGGTTGCAATATGGCTAGGAGCGGCAATAAAGCAACAG
>ERZ779631.14-NODE-14-length-70363-cov-8.421687_pt1 | contig 70363 bp, 55 predicted proteins | sample MGYA00514193_ERZ779631 | MGnify/ENA primary metagenome ERZ779631 (study PRJEB29562, sample SAMEA4376710) | mouse gut metagenome | isolation source: Cecum | study: EMG produced TPA metagenomics assembly of the A DSS colitis mouse model was used to assess the microbial...
TGGCTAAAGAAGTGCGCAGCCAGTGCAAAAATGTCTTCAAGGTGCCGACGATTATCGGTATGACTGCAATCTATATGTTTTTTATTATGATTTTGTATGCGAATGACGGCAGAATGCTTTCGGCGGAAGTGCTTGCGCTGCTTGTCTGCCTTGGAATAATAGGGTTACTTGCTGCAATCGTCTATGCGGTATATCGGGCGTCGGTTCGGACGATTAAGAAACAGTTGGAGATATGATGGTATCATAAGTATTATATATAGTATTATAGTATATAATAAACCAGCGATTACAGGTACGACAGAGGAGACGACATGCAGCATCAAGGGACAACTACAACGGAAACGGACAGTTCTGCACTTTCAAAAGAGCGGAATAGAAAATTTACAGAAAGAATTATGGAAATGCCATATCAGACTCTGCTTGACGAATTTGTAGATTTTACGCGGTTGATCATCGGTGAAAACCTTACAGGCATTTATCTTCATGGTTCTCTGGCGATGAGATGTTTTCATCCGCATAAAAGTGATATTGATTTAATTGTAGTTGTGGAAGCAGATATTTTGGACGTGCAGAAAATACAGTTTATGGAAGAAGTGGTACGTTTGAACGAACAGGCGCCGTCTAAGGGATTGGAGTTAAGTATTGTAAAAAGGGAATACTGCAATCCGTTTGTATATCCGACGCCGTTTGAATTGCATTTTTCGCCGGCACATTTACAATGGTTTCAAGAGAGTCCGGAGGATTATATATTGAAAATGAAAGGCAGCGATATTGATTTGGCGGCACATTTTTCTATTATCAATCATTACGGAATCGTGTTGTATGGGGAAGAGATCAAGGATGTGTTCGGAGAAGTGCCGCGAGAGGATTATATTGACAGCATATGTGCTGATGTGGAAAATGCGAAAGAGGATATTGCTGGGAATCCTGTTTACGTGATATTAAATTTGTGCAGAGTGTTGGCTTATCTGGCGGAGGGACTTTGTCTTTCCAAAGAGACGGGCGGAAAATGGGCAATGCAAAATCTGCATATGAATACGGAAGATAATCTGTTGATCGCTAATGCTTTGGAGTGTTATGCCATGGGCGGGGATATGACAGTGGAAGGAAAAACCGCAGAAACATTTGCCGGAGAGATGCTTCAGAAGATCAGTGACTGCCGCAAGGGATGAAAATAAGGTGGAGCCAAAGCTCCACCTTACTAGTTTCAGAATATACAATATAGTTCCCGGCTTAGTTGTAATTGTCAATACAAGGCTGGAACATATCTTTGGTCACGCCGCAGAGAGGGCAGCACCAATCAGCCGGTAAATCTTCGAATGCTGTTCCGGGCTTAATGCCGTGTTCCGGGTCACCTTTTTCAGGGTCATAAGTATATCCGCAAGGGTTACAAAAATATTTCTTCATAAGTTTCTTCTCCTTTTTTATCTTAATTGTATTTAGATTTCTCAGAATAAATTCCTATCCGAAGTATCTCTTTAACAGACCTTCAAATGCTTTGCCATGTCTAGCCTCGTCACGAGCCATTTCATGGACAGTGTCATGAATTGCATCAAGGTTAGCAGCTTTCGCACGTTTTGCAAGATCAAACTTACCTGCTGTAGCGCCGTTCTCTGCGTCTACTCTCATTTCCAGATTCTTCTTAGTGGAATCGGTTACAACTTCGCCTAATAACTCGGCAAACTTTGCAGCATGCTCAGCCTCTTCCCAAGCGGCCTTCTCCCAGTATAAACCGATTTCAGGATAACCTTCTCTGTGAGCAACTCTTGCCATAGCAAGATACATACCTACTTCCGTACACTCACCGTTGAAGTTTGCTCTAAGGTCGGCCATGATATCTTCGCTAACGCCCTTAGCAACACCTACAACGTGCTCGGCAGCCCATTCTTTTTCTCCAGCCTGTGCTGTGAATTTCTCAGCGGGTGCGTTACATACCGGACACTTCTCCGGTGCGGAATCTCCTTCGTGAACATAGCCGCATACCTGACATACAAATTTCATAATTGTATTCTCCTTTTCTTTTAAAATTATATTGTAAGACATGGAATATAAATATATTCATGTCTTATTGTCCATTGATAAGTTCTGTATTGTTGACGCAAGCTGCCGAGCTTGCGTCTATTGCTATAATCAATAAATGCCACAACATAAATCATTGAAGTAAGAATTACGCAGTAATTCTTGTGACGCAAGCTGCCGAGCTTGCGTCTATTGCTATAATCAATAAATGCCACAACATAAATCATCGAAGCAAGAATTACGAAGTAATTCTTGTGACGCAAGCTGCCGAGCTTGCGTCTATTATAGCATGAAAAATATCTAAGATAAAGTTTTGCCGTAACAATCGCCACATATACCATGAAAATATGTTACATGCCCTTGTATTTTCCCATCAAAATCTGCGTTGGCAATCTCAGTGATGTGGTCGATGTTGTTCATTTTCAAGTCAACGACTTTACCGCACTCAGTGCAGATACAATGATAATGTTCAGAAGTATCCGCGTCAAAATGGTCGATGCCGTCACCCACTCTCAGTCGTTGAATTTCTCCTAAGTCTGCCAGCAATGATAAGTTGCGGTATACTGTACCAAGACTGATATTCGGATGTTCATTCCGTACATTCATATATACTACGTCAGCAGTGGGATGATCTTTGCGAGTCATCAGAAAATCTTTGATGAGTTCTCTTTGTCTGCTGTATTTAAGAGCCATAATATTTCCCCTTAAAATAGTAATGATTACTATTTTTAAAATTAATATATCAGATGATAGGAAGCATGTCAACTTTTTAATAAATATTTTATAAGTTTATAGGATATGTTTTATTTTTATTGCCTAAAAGTGTGGTATATTATTTAAAAAGTGAACAGATTTGCCTATTAACTTATTACGTGAACTTGGGAACACGGAACAATGACAGAAGGGAGAGGAACCGGTGAAATTCAGAACAAGGCTGCTGGTCACATCAGTGGCGATTGTACTTGTACCGCTTCTATTGACGTGCATTTCATTTCTTGTGATAGGAGGTCAGGTAGAAGATGCAGGGAACGAAATTGGTATTTTAGATAAAGACAGCCTTTCCGTTTCTTACACGATTGAGAATTACAGCCATATTACGGAAGAGGCGATTCAGAAGGTCAAGGAACAGATAACACAGAATCCTTCAAAGCTTGAAGACAAGGAATATCTGGATGAGATCAGTGGGGAACTGAACAGAAAATTTTCTTATATTATTGTGAGAAAAGACACCGATCTCTATTATACGGGGAATGGGAAAGCGGCGGCCAAAATATTTATGATGCTTCCGGAATACGGTAATGAACTGCCGGATTCGGAGACGGGCTTATACTACAATGATATGAAAAAACTCGTCAAGCAGATAGACTTTTCTTTTTCGGATGGAAGCGACGGTAGTTTCTTTATTGTCACAAGTGTACATTCACTTATCTCCAAGAACGTATTGAAGCGGATGATTATAGCGTTTATCATTGTGCTATGTCTGACCAGTATTTTACTGACGCGGGGAATCCAGAAGGGTATCTTTACACCAATCAACCAGTTGAATACCGCCATGCAGAATATAGCCGAAGGCAATCTTGAATATATGCTGACGACGGAGGAAAAAGGAGAAATCGGAGAATTATACCGTAATTACGAGGACATGAGACTGCGCCTCAAAGAATCTTTGGATGAAAAGTTCGAGCATGAGCAGAAGAATAAAGAGTTAGTCAGTAACATTTCGCATGACCTGAAGACGCCTATCACATCGATTAAAGGATATGTCGAGGGTATCATGGACGGGGTTGCCGATACGCCGGAGAAAATGAACAAGTATATCAGGACCATCTATGACAAGGCGAATGATATGGACCGGTTGATCAATGAATTGACCACCTATTCGGGAATCGACAATAACAGGATTCCTTACACATTCCGCAGAATTAATGTGAGTGATTACTTCGGGGACTGTGTGGAAGAGGTCGGTCTTGATTTGGAGTCTAAGAATATTCAACTGAACTATGATGCGCTGATTGAGCCTTCTACACAAATTATTGCGGATCCCGAACAACTTAAGCGTGTAATCAATAATATCATAAGTAACAGCGTAAAATATATGAATAAAGAAAAAGGAGTGATCGACATCCGCATTTTGGACGAGGTGGATTCGATACGCGTAGAAATTGAAGATAACGGCATGGGAGTTGCAGCGAAGGATCTGCCGAACATTTTTGAGAGATTCTACCGTACGGACGCTTCCCGTAATTCATCCAAGGGCGGCAGCGGAATAGGATTATCTATTGTTAAGAAAATCATAGAGGATCACGGCGGATATATCTGGGCGACAAGCAAGGAGAACGAGGGAACTTGTATGCATTTTGTAATTCGTAAGTATCAGGCACCGCCGGAGGAATAGCAGACGGCGTCACGATGACGGAAAATTGACTGATGAAATAGTAGGAGGCAGGGAAAGGAAGGGACGTATGAGCAAAATATTGATAATAGAAGATGAAGAGGCAATTGCTGATTTAGAGAAAGATTATCTGGAACTGAGTGATTTTGAGGTAACGATTGAGAATACCGGCGATAAAGGATTAGAGACTGCCATGGAGGGTGATTTTGATCTTGTGATTCTGGATTTGATGCTGCCGGGTGTGGACGGGTTTGAAGTTTGTAAGAAAATCCGTGAGAAGAAAAACATTCCGATTATCATGGTATCCGCCAAAAAAGACGATATTGATAAGATTAGAGGACTCGGGTTAGGTGCCGATGACTATATGACGAAGCCGTTCAGTCCTTCCGAACTGGTGGCGCGAGTCAAAGCGCATATGGCGCGTTATGACAGGCTGGTAGGCAGTAACCAGAAGATGAATGATATTATAGAAATCAGAGGATTAAAGATCGATAAGACGGCGAGAAGGGTCTATGTGGATGGGGAAGAGCGAGTCTTTACGACGAAAGAATTTGACCTCTTGACGTTCCTTGCGGAGAATCCGAATCACGTGTACTCGAAGGAAGAGTTATTCCGTGAAATCTGGGATATGGATTCGATCGGAGACATTGCAACCGTCACTGTTCATATCAAGAAAATCCGTGAGAAGATAGAGTTTGACACCGCCAAACCGCAATACATTGAGACGATTTGGGGCGTAGGATACCGATTTAAGATATAGAAGGCAGAGACAGCATGATTAAAGAAAGAATTCTTTACGAAGATGAGGACATTATTGTTTGTCGCAAAGCTTCCGGTATCGCGACGCAGACAGCCAGAGTAGGACAAGCTGACATGGTAAGTGAAATTATGAATTATCTGATGCATGCGGGAGGCGGTCAAGATAAAACGAGCGGCAGCCAAAGACAAAACAACGGCTCTGGATGCCAGGGCGGAGGAAACCGAAATACTCCGTATGTGGGAGTCGTGCATCGGCTTGACCAGCCGGTGGAAGGCATTCTGGTGTTTGCCAAGAATAAGCAGGCGGCAGCCGGACTGAGCAGACAGATTTCTGAGAATGGCGTGGAGAAATATTATTATGCCGTTGTGTGCGGGCAAGGGTTTGTAAAGAGCGGGAGACTTACGGATTATCTATTGAAAGATGCGCGTACCAATACTTCCCGCATTACACCGTCAGAAGTGAAGGGCGCTAAGATGGCGGTACTTGATTATGAGATTCTTGATGAAGCTTTTGCGACGGAGGAAGAGTATGCAGAACTTGGGCGGGGACAGGAAACAAATAAAGAGGCGGTAATACGTCCGCTTCAGATTGGTCTTGCAAGAATCCGTCTTCATACCGGCAGACATCACCAGATCCGGGTACAGATGAGTCATGCAGGAATGGGTCTTTTGGGGGATTATAAATATGCTGATGCCGATGCAGTAAAAATATCCGAGAAGATGCATGTAAAAAATGCAGCGTTGTGCGCGTACCATTTGTCTTTCAGACATCCGCGAACAGAGAAGAAGATGCAGTTTGAAATAAAACCGGAAGGGAAGATTTTCCAAAAGTATGTTGCGCGGCAAATTGTATAGTAGACGATAAATTTTGTATAATAGATAATAGAAGATAAAATATAAAAGATAAATTTTAGAAAATATTATGTAAGTATACTGAGAAGCAGAGAAGATAAAATTTCTGCTTCTTTTTTATGATACACAGAAAGGCGGAGACGAACCATGGATTCCAAGGCAGCACAAACGCACAAGCTGATTAAAATATGCATTATATTTTTCGGAGTGTGGTTTTTCTTCCGATATTTGTTTACGCTGGTCGCTCCGTTTATTCTGGCATTTTTACTGATTACTCTGTGTTATCCGCTACTGGTGCGCATACAGAAAAAAATTCCCGTCAAGAAAAAATTTCTGGCAATGGGGATGATTGTACCGTGTATACTTCTTATAGCGGCTATTTTATGGGCCATTATGATATTTGGAGGCAGGCAGTTAGAGGGACTGCCTGCATTTTGCGCGCAGGTAGGGGAGCAGCTTGAAGTTTTCTTCCATCGGTGCTGCTGCGGGCTGGATGGTAAGTTTGGATGGAACGGACGGCAGATTGAGAAATTTGTCATTGAGCGGATGACCATTATTATGGAAAATGTTCAGGTACAAGTGATGCCTAGAATTTTATCGTCGTCTTATAACTGCTTCAAAGGAATTTTCGCGGCATTCGGGTTTCTTGCCATAACATGTATTGCGGCTTTCTTATTGGAAAAAGAGTATGCAGGCATTGTTGAAGGATTAAAGAAATCGGAGGAACTGCGGTTGGTATGGCTGGTCGTGGAAGGCGTTTTATCTTATATCATAACGTTTATCAAGGCGCAGGGAGTCATCTTGTGCATTATCAGCATTTTATGCTGTGTAACGCTTAGTATCGCGGGAGTGCCGGGAGGGATACTGCTCGGTATTCTGGCAGGAGTTTTGGATGTATTACCTTTTATCGGAACGGGTATCGTACTGGTGCCCTTATCGGTCTGGCAGTTGCTGAACGGTCAGTATGTACAGACGATAGTATGTTTGATTCTGTACGGAGCATGCATTCTGACCAGAGAAATGTTAGAACCGAAGCTGATTGGCAAAAGAATCGGAGTTGCGCCCATTCTTATGCTGCTGTCAGTCTATGCGGGCGTGAAGCTGTTCGGCGTCGGCGGTATTATCAAGGGACCGTTTGCGTTGATTGTAATTATGGAGATTTTCAAAGTGCTTGGCACGGAGGACAATGGGACTGAGAATCATGATGAACAAAAGGAAGCAGAGATTGTTTGACGAAAAAGAATCCTTCGATTATGATGAAAAGAGTATAAGAAATATTTCCTTTAAAAGAGTAAGAGTATAAAGAGTATAAAAGGTATAAAATCAGAATGAGTGTAGAAAAATCGGCCCCAAAGAAATTGAACGGGGATAAATCAGGCCACACGAAGATCTGCCAATATATTGTCATGATTTATTTTCTTGTGATGACGACGGTCTATCCTCTGTATGCGCCGGGCGGGTATATGCATATCGGTCAGGTTAAGTATGAGTTTTTTCGCGGTGTAAGTTTTGTAATGACTGCATCCCTCATCGCGGTTATTCTATGTTCATTCCTGATGCATAGAGAGAATAACTGGCTGCTTAGCCACTACAAGCGGATGTCTGTGACGGACTGGTTCGCGTACGGATATCTGGTGGCAGTGATGATTTCATATCTGTGTTCCCCGTACAAGGAGAATGCATTGTGGGGAGCCGAAGGCTGGTATATGGGCGTGATTACCCAAATGATATTCGTCCTGATCTACTTCTTTTTCTCGCGGTATTTCCATGCGGATGTGAGGTGGTTTGGGATATGGATGCTGTCATCGGCGATTGTGTTTGTGCTAGGGATATGTAACAGATACTCTGTTTATCCGATTGTAATGCAGGGGCAGACGGAAGGGTTTATATCCACGCTCGGAAACATTAACTGGTTTTGCGGGTACTGGTCCGTAACGGCGCCTATAGGAATCGCAGCATACTGGAGCAGCGACAAACTATGGATTCGGACATTAACAGGAACTTATAGTGTGATTGCAATGGTTTCCGGAATAACGCAAGGGAGCAGCAGCGCGTATCTGGTGTTTATAGCAATGCTTCTTGTGCTATTTATATTGTCTCTAAACAACAACAGGAGGCTGTACCGTTTTCTTGAACTATGTATGATGTTCGCCGCAAGCTGTCAGTTCGGAAGGATTATGAAGTATTTGCCGGGACTGGAATATAATTATGAAATATATGATGCCAAATCGATGATTTCTTATGTATTGCTGGATAGCAATAGTACCATATGGGCGTTTATGGTTTTGCTTGGATGTTATGTATTGTTCCGTGTGCTGGAGAAAAGAGGTCGGTTTCATATAGAGAAGCATAAATGGCTGTGGGGAATCCTGACGATAGCAGTGATGTTTACGGTTGCGGTTACTGTGCTTTTGTGGCTCTTTGACAGTGATGTACTGAACTTATGTGATATACCGCCACGGACGCCGGATGAAGACGTCAGTCTTGGGATTTATTTTGACGAAGAGTGGGGAAACGGCAGGGGCGCAGCGTGGAATTGCGGTATGGAAGCATACCGCAATATGGATGTCTTACATAAAGTCGTAGGAATAGGACCGGACTGCTTTGCCGATTATGTATATAGCATACCGGAATCGGCAGACAAATTGATTGAGCAGTTTGATGATCTGAGGCTGACCAATGCACACAGTGAGCCCATTACGCTATTGGTAAATATAGGTATGCTGGGAGTTGTGTGCTATATAGGGATTATGGCGACCGGATTTGTAAGGTTTTTAAGGGGAGCCGGCCGGCAGCCTGTTTTGTATCTGTGTGCCGTCAGCGTTCTGACATATATAGCACACAATCTGGTAAGCTTCCAACAAGTGTTAAATACGCCTTTTATTTTTATCATACTTGGAATAGGTGAAAAGTATTATGCGGGTACGAGGCAGAGAATAACAGCAGAAGGAACATGAGATGAGTAACAAGATAGGAAGGATTCATAAGAGAAAGGGCGATCCTGCGCATATGGGTGCGGATATAACGGGGCGGGCTGCGCAATATTTTGTCGCGGCTTTGACCGTCGCAATATGCATGATCGTGCCGCTGTATGCGAAGGATGGCTATAATCAGATAGGAAATGCCAAGTTTGAAATCTATAGGGTAATTATGATGGCAGGATGCCCGGTCATTCTTGTGTTAGCAACAGCTTGTACGGTTTTTGAGATAAAAGCAAATGAGAAAATAAAGATATCCGTCACAGACGTGTTTGTGGCTGCATATTTACTCCTGACATGTGTGTCGGTAATATCGGGAGGATATTATGAGGATGCCTTGTGGGGATATTATGGTTGGAACATGGGCTTGATGTCCCAGATCAGTTTTGTGCTGCTTTATTTCCTCCTGTCAAGATTCGGAAGATACTATCGATTGATGATTATGGTATTTTGTGGTACGGCGGTCGTCGTGTATTGGATAGGAATCCTGCATCGTCTTATGATTGACCCAATCGGCTTCTATGACGGTTTGGAATATTTTCAGAAAGCACAGTTCCTGTCTACACTTGGGCAGGCGTCATGGTATGGAAGTTTTCTGACGGTAACACTGCCGATGGGTATCGGTGTTTTTCTGTATGCACGGAACAGGGTGTGGAGGGTACTTGGCTGTATCTATACGATAATCGGATTCTGTACGCTGGTGACGCAGAATAGTGACAGCGCGTACTTCGGACTGGCAGGTGCAATGCTTCTCTTTTTCCTGCTATCGGCGGGAGAGAGAGAAACGATGTGCCGTTTTACAGGGGTACTTACGCTTCTCTTCGCATCGGGCAAGCTTATGTATTTTCTGGTGCGGATGAACCCTAATCCCGAACTGGAAGCTGATTTTGTGACGAAGATTATGTGGACATCGGACGTAACATGGGTGTTATTTCTTATTTGTCTTATGCTGACAATTCTGCTGTATATGATAGGCAGGAAAGAGTCACAGATGAAATATCCGACAGCTTTGATGAGCAGGATGAAGGTAATTGTAGCGATAACGGCAGCCGTGGCGATAGCGGCAGCTGTTGTACTGATCGTCTTACAGACGCGGGGAATACTGCCGGGGAGGGTATCAGACAAACTGGCGGATATTTCTTATTTTAACTGGAATGACAGTTGGGGGAACGGAAGAGGAAGAATATGGCGGTTCAGTGTGAAAGTTTTTTCCGAAGAAAAGTGGTGGCATAAGCTGTTCGGAATCGGGCCGGACTGCTTCAGCAGTTATTTGAACGCTTACTACAGTGCAGAAGAGGCGTTACTTTGGGGCGAGAAACAGTTGACGAACGCACATAATGAATGGCTGAATATTCTGATCAATGCCGGTATCATGGGAGCGGCGGCATATTTGGGAATCTATGTGACGGCAATCAGGAGTTTTATGCAAAACCATCGGCAGGATATACTGCTTGCCGGAATCGCGGCGGCTTGCGTATCTTATATGTGTTATAACTTTTTCTGCTATCAACAGGTACTCTGCACGCCGTTTATATTTATATTGATGGGGATTGGGGAGTATATTGTCAGAAAGAAATCTGAATCAAGGTGAGAATGGAGGTAAAGCATGGGGATTGGTACAAATCAGAGGGAAATTTTGCAGCATTTTAAGCTGGAAGGCGGGATAGCGGACGTAACGCATCACGGCAGCGGACATATCAATCATACGTTTCTGGTGACCACGGATGGGGAGAAGAGGTATATTTTACAGAGAATCAATACGGATATTTTTCATGATACGGACGGACTGATGGAAAATATCGTGAATGTGACCTCCTATCTGCGCGAGAGAATTATACAAGCGGGCGGGAACCCAGAGCGGGAGACGATGACAGTGATACCGACGAAAGACGGAAAATATTATTATACCGATATGGACGGGAGCAATTGGCGGGTTTATTTGCTAATTGAACATATTATTTCACTGGATCAGGCGCAGAGTACGGAGGAGTTTTACGCAAGCGGTCTTGCCTTCGGCAGATTTCAGGCGCAGCTTGCAGATTATCCGGCAAAGACACTGCATGAAACAATTCCCGATTTCCACAATACGCCTAAGCGGTATCAGGCTTTTGAACAGGCTGTGGCAGAAGATGTCTGTCACAGAGCGGAATCTGTGGCGCAGGAGATTGCGTTCATCAGGGCGCGTAAGGAGGAGATTTCTGTTCTGACGGATTTACTACAGAAGGGAGAACTGCCCCTGCGCATTACGCACAATGACACGAAACTCAATAATATTCTGCTGGATGCCGATACACATGAAGCGGTGTGCATTGTGGATTTGGACACGATTATGCCGGGATTGTGTGCATATGATTTTGGAGATGCGATTCGTTTCGGTGCAAATACGGCGACGGAGGATGAGACGGATTTAGATAAGGTTTCACTTTCAATGGAACTGTATCAGGCTTACGCCAAAGGATATATGGAAGGCTGCGGCGGGCGGCTTATGGAGAAGGAGGTGGAAACGCTTCCTCTGGGTGCGAAGACAATTACACTGGAACAAGGCATACGGTTTCTGACGGATTATTTGCAGGGAGATACATATTATCATACCGAGCGAGAAGGACAGAATCTTGATCGCTGCCGTACACAGCTTGCGCTCGTGGCGGATATGGAACGCAAGTGGGAACAGATGCAGTTATAAGTGCGGACTTTATATGGTTGCAGGCGGATACTTGCGGAGAACATTGTGTTATTGCATTTTTTAAGGTATTTTTTAAAAAGATAGCGGTTGACAAAGTACATTCATGCGGCTAGAATAAATAAAAATATAACCGTTTTGTCGGTACGGCAGGAGAACGGTTATCAGACAAACAGACGTGGCGAAGAAGAGAATAGTACGGATGGGAAGCGTTACAGAGAGAGGACTTACGGTGGAAGGTCCTTACGGGGAGTATCCGGAACCGGACTCGGAGCCCTGTGTGATAAGCACAGCGTAGCACCGGCGATAGCGGTATGAGAAGCAGAACATGTATAGTCATGTTAATTAGGGTGGTACCGCCGAGATTTCGGTCCCTTTACGGGATGGAATTTCGGCGGTTTTTTGATATTATGTTCGAAAATGAATTCAGAAAGGAATCTCGGTAAAATATGTTTAGTAAGAAGGAGGAGACAACAAAATGGCTGACAAGAAATTAGTAGAAGCAATCACTTCCATGGAAGATGATTTTGCGCAGTGGTACACCGATGTGGTGAAGAAAGCGGAACTGCTTGATTACACAAGCATCAAGGGGTGTATGGTATTTAAACCGGCAGGTTACGCAATCTGGGAACTGATTCAACAGCAGATGGATGCAATGTTTAAAGCGACAGGAGTGCAGAACGTATATCTGCCTATGTTTATTCCCGAAAGCCTTCTAAATAAAGAGAAGGATCATGTGGAAGGATTTGCGCCGGAAGTAGCTTGGGTGACACACGGCGGTATGCAGCCTCTGCAGGAGAGACTGTGTGTCAGACCTACATCGGAGACGTTATTCTGCGATTATTATAAGAATGCGGTACAGTCCTACCGCGACCTGCCTCAGGTATGCAACCAGTGGTGTTCCGTGGTACGCTGGGAGAAGGAGACAAGACCATTCCTCAGAAGCCGCGAGTTCTTATGGCAGGAGGGGCATACCGCCCACGCGACGGCTGAGGAGGCTGAGGAGAGAACAATTCAGATGCTAAATGTATATGCGGATTTCTGCGAGAATGTGCTTGCGATTCCCGTCATCAAGGGACGCAAAACAGACAAAGAGAAATTTGCAGGCGCAATCGCAACATATACGATTGAAGCATTAATGCATGACGGAAAGGCATTACAGTCCGGTACGAGCCATAACTTCGGCGACGGTTTTGCCAAGGCGTTCGATATTCAGTTTACGGACAAAGACAATACGCTCAAATATGTGCATCAGACATCATGGGGTACGACTACGCGTCTGATTGGTGCGGTGATTATGGTACACGGAGACAATTCGGGACTTGTGCTGCCTCCTAGAATCGCACCTACACAGATTATGATTATTCCTATTCAGCAGAAGAAGGAAGGTGTGCTGGATAAGGCATATGAGTTAAGAGATAAACTGAGCAATTTCCGTGTGAAAGTGGATGATGCGGATAAGAGCCCCGGATGGAAGTTCTCAGAGCAGGAGATGAGAGGCATTCCGATTCGCGTGGAAATCGGGCCTAAGGATATTGAGGCGAATAAGTGCGTTATCTGCCGCCGTGATACAAGGGAGAAGATAGAAGTATCCTTGGATGAACTGGAAATAAAGGCAGGAGAGATTCTGGACAGAATACAGACAGAAATGTTGGAGCGGGCAAGGACGCACAGGGATGCACATACTTATGAAGCGAAGAATATGGATGAATTCCGTAGACTGTTTACGGAAAAATCCGGTTTCGTTAAGGCGATGTGGTGCGGTGAGCAGGCATGTGAGGATAAGATTAAGGAAGAACTTGCCGTGACAAGCCGCTGTATGCCGTTTGAACAGGAAAACATCAGCGACGTATGCGTATGCTGCGGGAAATCTGCCAAGAAGATGGTTTATTGGGGAAGAGCGTACTAGAGATATATATTGTGAATAAGGTGATAGAAGGGAGAATGATAAAATGAATGTATTGGTTATTAACTGTGGTTCTTCTTCGCTGAAATATCAGTTAATCAACAGCGAATCGGAAGAAATATTGGCTAAAGGCTTATGTGAGAGAATCGGAATCGACGGCAGCGCCATTGTTCACCAGCCTGCAGGCGGTGATAAGGTGAAAACAGAAGCGGATATGCCGAATCATACGGCGGCAGTGAAGCTGGTGATTGAGAAGCTGACCGATCCGCAGGTAGGCGTGATCAAGACGCTTGATGAGATTGATGCAGTCGGACACCGTATTGTACATGGCGGAGAGAAATTTGCATCATCCGTTGTACTGAATGAGGAAGTGCTTGAGGCGATTGAACAGTGTAATGACCTTGCGCCGCTTCACAATCCGGCAAATCTGATCGGAATTAATTCTTGTAAAGAGATTATGCCTGATGTACCGATGGTTGGTGTGGTTGACACGGCGTTTCATCAGACTATGCCGAAAAAGGCATATTTATATGGACTTCCGTTATCCTATTATGAGAATTACAAAGTGCGCCGTTATGGTTTTCACGGCACAAGCCATGATTTTGTGTCCAAACGTGCTGCACAGATTCTCGGAAAAGATATCAAAGATTTAAAGATCATCGTATGTCATCTTGGTAACGGCGCATCGGTGTCTGCGGTGAAATACGGGAAGTCTGTGGATACGTCTATGGGACTGACTCCACTAGAGGGGTTAATCATGGGAACGCGTTCGGGCGATCTGGATCCGGCGATTATTACGTTTATTGCCGAGAAAGAAGGCATCAGCGCGGCGGAAGTGATTAATGTATGCAATAAGAAATCCGGTGTACTCGGTTTGTCCGGCGGCGTATCCAGCGACTTTCGTGATTTGGCGCAGGCACAGGCACAGGGAAATGAGGCGGCTAAGACGGCATTAGAGACCTACGCATATCGCGTAGCGAAATATATCGGCGCATATGCGGCAGCCATGAACGGAGTAGATGTGATTGTGTTTACAGCAGGCGTCGGGGAGAACAACGCTGAGGCAAGAGCATTGATCGGAGAGTATCTCGGTTATCTCGGAACCAATATTGATTCGGAGAAGAATAAGCTCCGCGGAGAAGAAGTTATTCTGTCTGATGAGGGCGCGAAAGTTACCACGATGGTGATTCCCACGAACGAAGAGCTTGCCATTGCGCGGGAGACCGTGCGTCTGGTGGAGGTGTAAAGGTTTACCATGAACGAATCTGTACAAGAATACAGAAGCCTTTTATCCGACAATCCGGCGAGGGCAGAGAAACAACTCTATAAATTAGCGAAAAAGGGGGACTTACAGGCGCTGGAGGTCTTGAACGCGTATTATGAGCAATGCGTAACGAAAGCGAAAACACCTAAAGAAGCATCTGTAATTCGCCAAAAAGCATTGAAAGCGGCATTGCTCGGCGCTAAGCATAACAGCCCTTACTGGCTGATATGGGTAGGAGAAATGTACCGCTACGGAGTTGGAACGGATAGAGACGAAAGAAAAGCTTTTTCCTATTACGAAAAAGCGGCTGCGCTTGGAGATGTGGACGGCATTGTCAAAGTTGGCCGTGCCCATTTAAATGGTATTGGTGTTCCTGTAGATTACCAGAAATCCATGCATTTTTTTGAATTGGCAGCAAGTCAGAACAACCCGGAAGCTATGGTGATGATTGCCTATCAGTGTGAAAACGGAAAAGGCACCTCTATCGATTATGAAAAAGCGCTGGAGTGGCTGGCGCGGGCGGAACAGAGCTGTGGCTTATGGCTGAAGCAGGAATTATCGGAAGCAGACAGGAAATATTATGAATCATTGTTGCAGGACGTGGACGATAAACGGAAACATTGCGCGGCAGTTTCTTATGCGGAACGGATAGGAAATGAAAGCCTTCCGATGGAACAGAGAAAAGAGACATTTTTGCAGCTTTCGGAGCTTGCGCATGACGGAAAGGATTCCCGTGCGCAGGTGAGCATGGGAATCTTGTACGAAGAAGGAACGTTTGTCGGGCAGGATGATAAAAAGGCGTTTGAATATTACTGTATGGCGGCCGAAAACGGTTCTACCGGGGCGATGAATAATATCGGCAATTTTTATCTGCATGGAAAAGGCGTCGGACAGGACTACGGTAAAGCGTTTGCGTGGTATAAAAAAGCAGTGGATTTATCGGGCAATGCCGCGGCGGAATGCTCCCTTGGTATGTGTTATCAGTATGGATACGGAACTGCTGTCGATTATGAAAAGGCGTGTTATTTCTATGAACTGTCTGCAAAACAGGGATTAGGATTAGCGTTCTACCGACTGGGGCTGTTATACGAGCAGGGGCTCGGCGTGGCACAGGATATCCGCATGGCGAAGCAATATTTTGGCGAGGCGCTGCATAGGGGATGCCGGGAGGCGGCTTTTAAACTGTAGCGGCATGAATGAATTTAAGAGGAAGATTTGTCACGCCAGATAGCAGTAAAGACAGAAACATAGAGTTTGATTAGAGGAGATATTATGAGCAGGCGCAGAAAGAAAAAGAAAAAAGGTGTGGGAATGGTCGTTTTCCTAAGCCTTGTCATCATTGTCTGTGTGGTTGTTCTGGTCGGACTGATCCGGGGGAATCTGACGGACGGGATTAAGTCTGCAGTGACTGAAAAAGTGACGGAACAGGTTATGGAACAAGTATTCCAGAAAGCTTTGGAGAGCACGGGGGACCCGCAGGCGGCAGCTAAGGCGAAAGAGATTGTCAACAATATGGACGAATCGGACAAGAAGGAAGCGACGGAGATTCTTGAGAAATATGCCGACGGCGATACCTTGTCGGATGTCATGGATATTGTGGGCGACGGCGTTAACAGCGAATCCATCTCGCAAGTGGAGCAGTATTTACAGAACAATGTGTCCGATGAAGATATGGGCAAGATGATGGAGTTGTATGAGAAGTATAAGGATGAGATAAATTAGAGGAAGAGGGAGTCTCAAGTGATTGAGACTCCCTTACGCGTTCAAAAGGCAAAGTCCCAAGCGCGTTTCTTATAATATATTTTCCCGTGAAAATCCAAATGTTATATTTTATATTGACATATATTTTAGGCAATTGTAGAATATGTATAAATCTAATTTAGGCAAATGTAAAAAATATAAAGAAAGAAGAACGGATATGAAAAGACTGCCGGAATCGGAACTGGAAATTATGATGATTATATGGAAATATGACAGACCGGTCAACAGAATGGAGATTGAGGAGCATCTGAAGAAAGATGTGGCTGCACCGACGATTCTCTCTTTCTTGAACCGCTTGGAGGCGAAAGGTTTTGTCAGCGTAGAGAAGGTTGGGAAAATTAACTGGTATACGCCGCTGGTAAAAGAAGAGGAGTACCTGCAAAGAGAAAGCAGAAATATTTTACAGAGACTGTATCAAAATTCCCTTAAAAACTTTGTGACGGCACTATATGACGGAGAAGGGCTCTCTTCTCAGGATATAGAAGACTTGCGGGCATTTGTTGAAGAAAAGAGTGTGGATATGCGGACTGAGCAGGAGCGCAGATAAGGGAAGAATACAAGGGAGATAAAGGAAGGATATAGAAGTATCGGGGAAGGAGCAGAATGATGCGTGCAAAATGGAGAAAGGCAATATGGGCGATTCTGGCGTTACAGCTATTGTTGTGGCATGTGCTTTTTCTGGAAAAAAATATCAGACTGGATTATTATGTGCTCCGGGTCGTAAGTCATTTCGGGCTGCCGTCTTTGTTATATACTTATTGGAAAAGGCTGGCGGTGTTATTTTGGCTTCTTTCAGCGTTGCTTGTCATGGCATTCCATTATCGGAATTATGTGCGGTTCCGAAGGAGCTGTATTAACCGGCTGAGCATTGTGTCACAAACAGACATTAAGGAAAATCTGGAATCGGCTGTTCTGGAAACGGGGCTGCATGAAGGAAAAAGAGAAAGGTCTTTTCTCTATCGGAGTAAGGAGGCAAGAGAACCGTTTTTAATCGGCTTTAGAGAGCCGGTGCTGATCATACCGGACAGAGACTATAGCGGACAGGTTCTGCATTTTATTTTTTTGCATGAATGTACTCATATGCGGCATAAGGATATGCTCTATAAACTGTTTATGTTGTTCATGCAGTCGCTTTTGTGGTTTCAGCCGTTCATTTATCTCCTAAAAGTGGTCAGCTATCGGGACGTAGAGGTTGCCTGCGATGAAGCGGTGGTGAAGGGAAAAGATTTATCTGCAAGGGAAGAGTACGCACAGGCGCTGCTTGAATGTATCAAGATGGGGAAAGTGGATGGACAAGCATATTCCACATATTTTTATCATGGAAAGCAAATGATGAAGGCAAGAATATCCGCCATTATGAAGGAGGATAAAAGGTGGGATGTTCCGGCGTGCTGCGCTATCGGGATTCTGTTGCTGGATGTGACGCTTAATCTTTATCGGATCGGCGGCGGACTTTATGAAAATTATAAAATAAGGCAAGAAGCACAGCAGGCAGGAGAATCTATTTATGAAGGATACGATTTGCCGGATAGCTTCACACAGACGGCAATTGAGGAGATGATAAAAACGAAGCCTGTCTCAGGGGATGCTTATTATGAGGAGTTAAACAGAGAAGATGTCTATGAATGGAAAGAATATGCCAAGCTCCCGTATGAGGCGGAAGGACCATGGCAGGTTCGGGTACAGGATGCGGATCACTATGTCGATGCCGTTCCGCTGCTGCTAGAGCGGTATGTTTTGTATTTTGATGATCAGGATAGGGCGGCACAGTGGGTTTCGGGAGATTCGTGGTATACGGCAGTCGAGCCCGTATACAGCAGACTGCTTGCGGGAAATAAGAATGAGGCTGTCTTTGCAGTAATCTGTAAGTATTATATCGGGTATGAAGAGGAGGAACTTATCAAGTTTCCGCAACAGTTAAAAGACAAGGCGCAGATTGCGCATGAGAAAGACGGCTATTATGCATATTTTGACTGGACGCTGCGGATCTGCATGGTGAAAGATTATGTTTTTGAACTGGAAGGAATTGTGGAGACGGAGGATGTTTTACAGGCTTATACGAAGAGATATGCACAGGCGGATTTTTCCGATGTTCCGAAATTAGATTTGGTCTACGGAATCAAGGAGTCTTCTGAAGCAGCAGGTAAAAAAGGGGAAGTGGACAGGAAAGAAGGGGAATCTGCAGCGGATATGAGTAGAAATGCTTATCAGATTGATACCGGGGAGGGCATTTTACAGGTGAGTGGTGCAGACGGTATATGGAAAGAGGTGCCGGTCGCACTTCAAGAGTTTCTTGAGAGAGGGGATGAAATGGAAGGGAAGCTGACCTCTCTGCAGCCCGGAAGCTATCAGGTGGATGAGAATAAGATCATATTTGCATATGGCGGAGATAGTGAGGTGCCGTTTTCCGTTGTTTTTTATGACGAGGAGAGTCAGAGTTTCAAAAAATCTGTCGTGACGTATGATTTTTATGGCGGCAGGAAAATTTATGTGAGTTTTCCGGAAAACGGACAGGAGGGTTTCTTGGTGTTTACAGGGGAACGAGTTGTCCGGAATGAAATGTCATTTTTGTTTCGTACAGAAGACGGCGGAAGGTCTTGGCAATATGCAGGCGCGGTGCCGGATATGTTCACGGAAGGTCATTCACTGACGATGGGAGTCATGTTTGTTAGCAACAAGGTTGGCTTTATGACCATGATGGATTCTGAGAAACCGGATATCTGGCGGACGCAGGATGGAGGGCAGACATGGGAGATGCAGGAACTTGCGGATGTACCGCAGTATTATACAATGGCTTATGTGCCGGAAAAGCAGGATGATAGGTTATGTCTGTATGTAGGAATGGAGGAGTATTCGGAGTATGGCGGAACCAAAGCAAAATACGAGTCAGATGATGAAGGGAGAACATGGGAATATCAAGGACTTGTCATACGAAGATAGTAAAGCGTCGCTTTTTTTAAATACGGTATGGTATTTGGCAACAAGACCGCTCAATCTGATTTTATACGGAATCAGTTGGTTTCATCTGTATTCTCTGTGCCAGTTTGGCAGACTGCGCAGGAATATATCCATTTTGCTTTTGTGTCTGGTCTGGTGGATAGGAGTCATGGTCTATGGATTTTATTTGTGGATTTGCTACAGCAGGAGAAAACGAATGCATGAATCATGGGATGCTGTTTCTGGGATGAAGGCGGAGGATGTGAAATGGTATATCAGGAGAAAAGACAATTGCCGGATTTTTCTGAAAGATAAATCTGTGGTGGTCGTAAACCTGCAGGAACGCGGCAGCGATGAGACAGATTTTCTGGACTTGAAATTATCGGCGGTCAATGCACTGGGAAAAAGGAAGTACAGACTGGCGGCAGGTATTTTTGGGGCGGTAGTTACTTTGTCTGGAAGCGCTCTTGTTGTAAGAAGCGCAATACCTTACAACGGGAAACTGTCCTGGTATCTGGACGACTTGAAAGATAAGAGAAGCGTTGTATTGACACATGATAATATCTATGAGTCGGGCGTAGAAGGTATTATGCGGGATATCGGAGCAAAAGTGAAGCTGCCGGAAACGTTGTGTCTGGCTACAAGCTTTAATTTGCATTTTGCACCGGACGGAACGATTCAGACGTTAGATACGATGCTATACGGTTTTGACGAAAACGGTGATTTTACAGACAGCTATTTAATCACATACAATGCCGCACGCTCAAAAGAAATCGATATCTATCTGCGTGGAGCAGGGGGAGCGGTTTTTGATATAGATAAAGACTTCAGACCGCTTGTTGAGGCAGTCTCCGTCATTCCGCTTAGGGAGACTGTAGCAGAGTGGAGCAGGCAGGAAAGCTATGGTATTTTGTATTATGGGGTGCGTGACTGGCAAAGTTCGGAGGGAATACGCTATCTGAATCATAAGGGAGAAAGCAGGCTGCCGTCGCCGGAAGAACATTACTTCTCAGGCTACAGTGTATCTGTATTTTGCCCGAAAAATGAAGCGATTGCGCCGGTCAGGTATTTGTATATGGGATATCAGAATTTTCCTGAGGAGGAAGCGGGATATCCGGCGGATTATTATCCGGAGGAATCAGGATTTCAATCCGTAGAAAAAATTAATGAATATAAGATAGCGGAACAAAGCTTTGATGTTTCACTGGAGGATTGGGGAGAAGTTACCTTTGTATCCTGCAAGCCGCAATTTCAAGATTTTGAGGATGCTTCATTTTTCCTGATCAGAGGAGACAGGATATTGTATCGTTTTCCTTATCTTCGTGAAGACAACAATATATTAGGATATATGGGAACCTTTGACAATGTCGGTGCAGTTGCTTTTCGGGATATTAATAACGATGGGAAAAAGGATATTATCATTGTCACTTATTACTGTTACAGAGCGGGATGGGCAGATACGGTTCCGCGTACAGGCGTCAAAATATTTATAGCCGGAGACAATGAATTTCATCTGGCGGAGGATATGATGGCGGATGTTGCAGAACACATAGAGGAACAAGATATGTATATTGAGAATATCTGTAATTTTCTGCGGCAGGATAATTAGATGATGATAGATTGAAAAATCAAAGATTTTCAATTTTCTATTTAAGCAGTATCGCAAGCAGGCTTGCGATATGCATGGGGATTAGTGTGGAAAATAAATTTTTCATACGCTGGATTGGCGTCTGTATGGCAGACGAATGGAGGATAGACTGGCATGACGGATTCTGAGTGGGAAGAATTGTATAAGAAAACAGAGAAAAGAGTGATCAAAGCACTTAAAATAATAGCAGGTATTACGGCTGTGATGATTGTTATCATAGCCGTGTTCTGGATGAGTTTTGTCTATGTAACAAAATATAAAATATCCACGGTCAGCACATCGGCCTCACCAGACGGAATGCGTCAACTTACTTTACAAGCTGTCGGAGAAGCAGCATGGCCATTTGGACCTGCAGAAGGGCGGCTGCTTCTTACAGAAAATCAAAAAGAAGTATCAAAGAAAAAATTTACAATATATGATGACGGCAGAAGCATACGGGACGAAATATGGACAGTTATGTGGCATGAAGATCATGTGGAAGTTATTCTATCCGGGGACGAACAAGCTGACGAGCAGATTTTGTTGTATTATGACGGGAGAAAAGAGTCAAATCAGTTAACGAATGCTGTGAGTGAAGATATCAAAGAGAAACGGGAAACGATTCCGGAACCAAGTGTACAGGACAAAACGGCGCAGCCTTATGCCAAATATGCGGAAGTGCTGGAACAGATCATGACCGAACACACAGATCCCAATGGCAGAGAATATCACGCTGATGAACAATGGGCATTTGAAGGTAATACGTTCGCGATATCAGATGTGGACGGAGACGGCAGACAGGAGTTGATCTTTTGTTTTCATACAGGTAATATGGCAAGCATGTGCGAGGTAATTTATGATTATGATGTAGAACAAGACGTGCTGCGGGAAGAACTGGCGGCATGGGTGGACAGCACTTATTATAGTAACGGATTCATCAAAGTATCTGACTCCCATAATCATGGGAAAGACCCGGAGGAAAAGGGGATATGGCCTTATACTATATATCAGTATGATGAAGATACAGACACTTACCAATTCAGGTATTATGTAACATCGTGGGACGGACAGATTAACAGCGAGAACTTTCTCGGAGAACTGGATACGGATGGGGATGGGATCTTGTATTATATTTTAGAGGATGGCAAGGCAGTGGAGGATACCGATGCAGTGCCGATCAACCGGCAGGAGTATGATGACTGGGTGAAGGATACGCTTCAGGAGGAACTCGTAATAGATTTGATTTATTATCCTATGACAGAAGAGTCTATTGAGGAAATTATAAAATAATAGCGAAAAAGAAGGAGTTGTCGCGGTATTTATGATTGTAATCCCCAAAATATTATATTTAATAAAATTATTGGAATGGAATCCAAAAACTATTTGATAATTATATAAAAAGGGAATATACTATACGCAGGAGGATGTGTATGGACAGAATAGAACGAGAAGAATATCTGCAAAAATTAATAACATTCAAAGATAAGCAATTGATCAAGGTGATTACCGGGGTCAGACGATGTGGGAAATCTACTATCATGGAAATTTTTCAGGATTATCTGAAAAGTGTGGGTATTTCCGAAAGCCAGATTTTAGCTGTTAATCTGGAAGATTATGATTTCTATGAATTACGTGATTCTCGAAGACTTTACGACTATATTAAAGAACATATGATTTGTGGTAAGAAATTGTATGTATTTTTAGATGAAATCCAGAATGTAAAAGATTTTCCGGATGTTGTGAACAGTTTGTTTCTCAAGAAGGATATTGATTTGTATATAACCGGTTCTAATGCCTATATGCTTTCGAGTGAAATTGCGACTTTTATATCCGGACGATATGTTGAAATTAGGATGTTGCCGTTATCTTTTAAAGAATTTGTCGATGCCGTAGGAGGCAGAGAACATCTTGAGGAATCTTATAGGCAGTATATAGAATCGAGCTCTCTTCCTTATGCGCTTGATATGAAAGACAGTCCCAGAGCGTTAAATGATTATTTGAGTGGAGTATATAGCACAATCGTATTAAAAGATGTTGCGTCAAGAAAAAAGATTCATGATTCCATGATGCTGGAAAGTGTTGTTCGCTTTACATTTGATAATATAGGAAATTATCTTTCTACTAAAAAAATAGCTGATGCGATGACTTCCGACGGCAGGAAAATTGATATCAAGACGGTTGAAAAATATATAACTGCCCTGATGGAAAGTTATGTTTTATATCAGGCGAAAAGATATGACATAAAGGGAAAACAGTATCTGAAGACATTGGAGAAATATTATGTTGTGGATATTGGATTAAGGCGGATCTTGCTTGGATCAAAGGCGATGGACGTAGGACATACACTGGAAAATATAGTTTATCTGGAACTGCTTCGCCGGGGATATGATGTATATGTTGGGAAAATAAATGATTTGGAAATTGATTTTATTGCAAGTAATGGGCGGGGGCGGATATACTTCCAAGTGGCGGCGACTGTTCGTAGTGCGGAAGTGCTTCATCGGGAGCTTACGCCATTACAGCAACTTACGGATCATTATCCGAAATATATCCTGACGCTTGACAATGACCCAGAGGCGGATTACGAAGGAATACGAAGGATTAACGTATTAGAATGGCTGGTAGAATAAAAAAGGTATACATTTGTGGTTGACAAATGTATACCTTTTTGCCATAATAGGAACATACAGGCAGGTAAACAAATGTATACCAAAATGTACGAGTCAAATGCCTGCAAGCAGTCACTTGGCTCGTTGCTTGCGGGAATAAATGAGATATGCAGCGCATAGCAGGAAAGGACGGATATTACATATGGTCAGCTTATCGGACGGAGAATGGAAAATTATGAATTGTCTCTGGGAGAGCGGGGGTAGTACGATTACGGAACTAACGACGGCATTGCAGGAAGAGACGGGGTGGGACAAACACATTATCATCACGATGCTCAATCGTATGGGAAAGAAAGAAGCTATCGCTCACAAGAAAGAAGGACGGGCGAAAGTATTCTACCCTCTTGTGCCGCGCAGCGAAGTGTCCATGCAGGAAACGAAGGGATTTTTGCAGAAAGTGTATCGGGGGAGTATCGGCATGATGGTCAACGCCATGGTGGAAGATCAGGCATTGTCGGGAGAAGAGATACAAGAACTGTATGATATTTTAGAGCAGGCGAAGCGAAGGGAGCATAAATGAAAGAAATTATCATTACATCTTCGGTTTTGATACTTTGTATCATCTTCATTCGGATTATTTTTAAAGGGAAAATCAGCAGCAGGCTGCAATATGCATTGTGGCTTCTGGTGACGCTTCGACTGATGATTCCGTCATCCGCACAGATTCATATGGCAATCGGTTCCATAGAGGAGTTTCGTATTATGGATATCGTGGAATCTCTGGAGGAACGGTTCGGCGATATGACTGGACAACTGGAGAAACCGGTACGGTTTACGATGTCGCTCAACACACCGCTTGGCGAACAGGCGGCGGAATTTATGCTGGGAGAGGATTTGAACGTACCGGATTCACAGGACGGACCGACAAGTGTTTTTCTTGCGGGGAGTCTTGGATTACTCTGGCTGGATGTATTTCGCGGAATATGGATAGGCGGGATGGTGGTAATTGGTACATGGATGGTAACGACCAATATTGTATTTGCGCGTAAACTTCGCAAGAGCCGCAAGGAATTCACATTGCCGGAAGAACTGGAAGAGAAATTGCATGATGGACAGAGAAAAGACGGAAAGTGCTGTAAGTGGAAAGAAAGGGAAAGCAGAATCAGATTCTATATAGCAGATTGTCTGACGTCTTCCTGCCTATACGGAATACCGGGACGGGAAGTTGTCTATCTGACGACAGATATTACGGAAGATGAGCAAAAACTCCGGCATGTGGTAACGCATGAGTTATGCCATAAGAAACATGGAGACAGTTTTTGGTCGCTTGTTCGCAGCGTACTGCTGTGTGCCTATTGGATGAATCCTCTTGTGTGGGTGGCGACAGTGCTGTCCAAGAGAGATTGCGAACTTGCCTGTGATGAGGCGGCGCTTGCGATATTGGGCGAAGAGGAAAGGATTCCTTACGGTGAAACGCTGCTTTCCATCATTACAGGCAAAAGCAGACTGTCAGACATTGCCTGCACGGCGACGACGATGAACGGCAGCGGTAAAAGTGTAAAAGAGAGGATTAAATTTATTGCTAATCAGCCGAAAGTCTTAGGCGCGGCGATAGCCGCAGCGCTTATTCTGGTTATGATTGTATCCGTACTGGCTTTTACGAAAAGCCCTCTATTTAGCGGCAGCACATGGGAGGGGGAAATCACTCTTATCGCGGGTGATATGCGCGTTGTTTTACCGGAAAGCATAGCAGGAATCAGCGGTTATGAGATGACGGAAGAAGGCAGCGACATTATTATTTATCAGGTTTCCTCCGGCAAAGAGGCGGGTAGATTCAGCGTGCTTTCCTATGAAGAAGCAATTGTGTTTGTTGATGAGGGTAGAGAGATTGTTCTGCTTGGAAACTATGGGTCAAATCCGATGCTGGATCATGATTTTGAAGTAGTGCCGCTGGAGGAGCAAGAACAGGCAGAAGGGGTAATTGCCCATGAAGATACCTTTTATACGGAGGAGATAGGTCAGACTGTCGGCGTACCGGGTACGGATATCAATGAGGAAACTACTTATATGATAGACGATAGCGGCAGCACGGTAAATACAGTGGAAGAATCAGTGGACTATCTGCCGAATGAACAAATTACGGAAATAGATATTCCGCCGGCATCTGAATCAGTAACAGAGCACCATTACTATATGCCGGCGGAAATTGATACGGACAAATGCTATCTCTATGTAAAGGCGGATTACTCCGATGTCAAAGAGAAGTATCTTGAGGAGATGGAATATATTAACAGCGAATTAGAGCATGCAGCGGGACGTGTCATTGTGCTAAGAGTCAACCGTGCCATTCGCGACGAAATGTTTGCTGCGCTGGCGCAGAACAGAACGGAGTATCTGGGAGATGCAACGAAAACAAGTGCGCTTGTAAATGCACTGCCTAAAGCGGACGGACTCAGCTATATGAATATCAGACTGCATACGTTGGAAACAGAGCCGGAGACTGCGTTGTCCTTGGACGTCAATTATATGCTGACGACACAGAGTATGCCGGATGAAGCAGGTGATATGTTGTTTTTTAATGCGGCCATGCTTTTTGCGACCATTAAGAATCTGGAGGAATGCAGCTTTGTTATAACTAAGGGTGGAACGGCGTCGGATTACAAGGCAGACTATCTTGATGGCGGAGAGGCAGAGGGATCGTCAATGCCTGACGGATATGAATATACGACACTGACGTACAACAGAGACGAAATGGAAGAAACTGTCGGTATTATGTGGTCGGAGGAAGCGCATGAGAGTGATGAAGAGTATATTCAATGGTTAGAGGATTTATATGTAAGAATTACGGATTATTTACCGTAAAATGCGAGGAAAATTAGTAAATTAGAGATTAATTTAGTGAAATTTAAAAAAAAATTAAGAATAAATGAAACTTTTTCTTAACTTGGCGACTCTAATATATAAAGAGGTGTACTAGCTGTATTAGTACACGAGATTAACACAAAAGAGGGGAAGACAAGTGGGAAGTGCGCAAAGTAACAGACAGCGGAGCGTTCGGTATGAGGACGTAGAGCTGGAATTGTGGGAACTGGACGGCGACGATGGCAGTCGAGGCGGAAGATACGGCGGCGGTCGAAGCGGAAGCGGCAAACAGACAAGAAGCAGAAGCCGCAGCGGAGAAAGCAGGCAGTCAGGCAGCAGAAGTCGTACCGGAACTGGCGGCAGAAACCGGGCGGTGAATGAAAGCAGGCAGGTTAGCAGAAACAATCAGAACATCAGACTCTATGAGCAGAGGCAAAGAAACGCCGGACAGAGTCGTCAGGGGAGCCAGAACGGTAATCGGACAGCGCCCAGACAGCCGGTCCGTGAACTGCAGGTTCAGGATATCAGAAGATATCAGGACACTCGGACACAAGGGCGTACAAGTGCAGCAGGAGGCTATGCTTACAGGGGAAGCGCGCGTCCGGTACAATCCATTAAGAGGCGTAAAGCAAGAAAGAGAAAAGTGCTTTTTGCCAGAATGACAGCAGCGACGTTCGTTGTACTGTGTCTGGTCCTGATCTATTATCTGACAGGAGAGATTTACCGGTTTGTACATACGGAATCCGTGCAGCATGACACCGATCAGGGAATTATTAAGACGATATCTGAGAAGATAGACAACACGGGAATTGTGCCGCCGGAAATCATAGAAGACTATATAGAAGTCAATGACTATTCCCGCCCGGGTACAAGACTTGACCGCGTGAACAGTATTTTTGTCCACTATACGGCGAACCCCGGCACATCGGCGGCGCAGAACAGAAGCTATTTCGCGAATCTGGCGCTTACGCATGAGCGGTCGGCAAGCGCACATCTTATTATCGGTTACGAAGGGGAACTTGTACAGTGTATTCCACTTGAAGAGCAGGCTTATGCTGTGATGACGAGGAATGAGGATTCCATATCGATTGAGTGCTGCTATACATCGGAGGATGGGTCTTTTACACCGGAGACTTATGATACGCTCGTGCATACGCTGGCATGGCTGACTGACAAATACGATTTGTCAACGGATGATATCTTAAGGCATTATGACTGCGGCGGTAAGAAGTGCCCGGTTTATTATGTAGAGCATGAGGACGCGTGGCAGCAGTTATTGCAGGATGTAGCTGCTTACAAAGATGCAGGGGATGTTTAAAGATAGGACATTTGTAAACAGTACGCATAAACAAGAAATTTCTTGACTTTTTTATAGCTGCACAGTACACTTGATTTTGCAGGCAGTACTGTGTAGCTGTTATACGCCCAGATAGCTCAGTTGGTAGAGCAGAGGACTGAAAATCCTCGTGTCACTGGTTCGATTCCGGTTCTGGGCATTTATAGGATTATGGTTGAAGGAAATCTGATTAAGAACAGATTTCTTTTTTTGATTGATTAGATAGCTTGTCAAAAAAGTCATGGAAACAATTTACGTTTAATGATACAATATAAAGTAACCATATATAGTAACAGGTTGTAACTTGAGAGGACGGTGAAAGAATGGAAGAAAGGCAAAAGGTTGTATTAGAACAGACAGGAGATTTGTCCAACAGAAAGCATATTCTCGTTATAGATGATGATTTGAATATGTTAAAAACGTTGCGCTATTATTTACAGGATCAGTACAAAGTCACCGTGATTAATTCGGGTAAAGTTGCAGTGGATTTTCTTCTGAAATTTACACCGGATCTGATCCTCTTAGATTATATGATGCCTATGTTTAATGGCGCGGCTGTGCTTAAGATTATTAAGAGCAGGGAAGCGACCAAGGATATTCCGGTTTATTTTCTGACGGGGCAGACTGATAAAACAACGGTTATGGAGTGTCTTTCACTGAAGCCGGCCGGCTATATTATTAAACCTGTGGCAAAGGATGCGTTGCTTGCAAAGATGAAGGAGGCGTTTGCACGTTAGCGGCAGAAGCCGGATTAAGGTTGAAGCCGGATGAAGGTTGTGTCCTATGGGGATGAACGGACGATTACGGTGAGCAAGAGCGTGACGAGACACTAAGAGGGATTGCTATATGTCAGGAAGTGAGAATAACAAGGTTCCAAAATATTTATTTGGAGCTTTTTGTTTCTATCTGTTATATTTTGCGTCTATTATTTTTTATTTAGGCATGGATATAAGATGGTTTTGTGTACCGCTTATAAGCTTTGCTGCCAGCCTGCTTATTCTTAGACTGCATGGCAGTAAGATAGAGATTCAGGCCTACACGGTTTCTGTTTTGACTTTCATTAATATCTTTTCGTACGGTGTGATGCTCCGTGAGTTTACGGAGGTCTTCACTGTTTTTTGTGCGGCGGTCTGCCTGATTTCATTTTACCATATACTGAAAGCTAACTATTTAATGCTCGGACTGTGTACTTTCTTTATTATATATGAATTGGTCTGGCAGGGAGAGTGGCAGAATTTTATGTCACACGATAGTTCAATTGCCGTTACGATTCGGATATTCAGCGTATACCTTGTACAGCTTCTGATGATCATGCTCATTAAGAGGCAGCAGAATATACAGCGGCTGGCGGAGCAGAAGGCAAGTGAGGCGGAGGCGGCCGCACATGCCAAAGAAGATTTTCTGGCAAACATGAGCCATGAGATCAGAACACCGATGAATGCGATTACAGGAATGGTGGAACTGGCGCTGCGCAACGATATGCTTCAGGATCAGGAGAAGGAATATCTGTATAACATCCGTGCGGCAGGAGAAGATCTGGTATCTATCATCGACGATATTCTGGATATTACGAAGATAGATTCCGGCAATCTGGAGATTACGGAAGAAGAGTATGAGATTACGTCGTTGATTCATGATGCGGTGAATGTGATTCAGGTTATGCTCGGTGACAAGCAGGTGGTATTGATGGTGAACGTGAGCCCGGATATTCCCGCCCGCCTGCGTGGGGACGGCGTGCGCATCAAACAGATTATACTAAATCTGTTGAGCAATGCCGCCAAATATACCGAAAAAGGTACGATTCGTATGGAGGTTGAATCTATACCGGTTGATGGTGAGGAAGGAAGAATCGATCTTAAAGTCTGCGTGACCGATACCGGTATCGGCATGTCAGAAAAACAACTGGAAGACCTGTTTACGAAGTTTCAACAGGCGGATGGTAACAGCAATCGTGCCAAGGGCGGAAGCGGACTTGGCTTAGCTATTTCTAAGCGGTTGATTGAACTGATGCAGGGGTCGCTTCATGCGAAGAGTGAGATTGGTAAGGGATCTGAGTTTGTGTTCACGGTCAGACAGCGGGTAATCGACGCAAGACCGTGTATTGAGACGGACCCGCAAATCGTACAGCAGCCGGTGCTCCGGAAAGAGGAGAATGCCGTACATAGAGAGAATCGCAAACAAAAAGGGCGACAGACGACATTTACGGCACCGAACACGAGAATACTGCTTGTGGATGATAACAAAGTAAATTTAAGAGTTGCGGAAGGGCTTCTGCGACCGTATAAAATGTGTATAGAGATGGCGGAAAGCGGGCAGCAGGCAATAGAGATGGTACAGAACCGTATCTATGACTTGATTTTTATGGATCATATGATGCCGCAGATGGACGGTGTTGAGACAACGAAGATTATCCGGAGTTTAGAAGGAGAGCGGTTTAGTGAGATGCCAATCATAGCCCTTTCGGCAAACGCCGTGCGGGGAGCAAAAGAAATGTTTCTCGAAGCCGGCATGAATGATTTTGTTGCAAAGCCCATTGAGATGCGCATTATGGACAGAACGCTGCGCAGATGGCTGCCTGAAGACAAGATTATATCCAACAAAAATGCTGCTGAGACGGCGGTGAAAGAAGAACAGACTTCCGATGTAAAACCGGATTCGAAGATTAATCCTCTTTTATGGCAGATGGAGGGGATAGATGTGATGGTTGGAATGAAATATTCCGGCGAAGATGCGAGTTTGTACAGGGATGTTCTGTCTGATTATATGGACACCATAGAGGAGAAGGCGGATCTTATAGAGAAAGCGGTTGAACAAGGAGACCTTGAGACCTATACGATAGAGGTACATTCGCTTAAGAGTACATCAAAATCTATAGGAGCCATGGAACTGTCGGAGTTAGCGAAAGATTTGGAGAATAATGGTAAGCACAGAGAGTGGGGACCAATTATAGCAAGGACGCCGGCGCTGCTGTCTATGTACAGAGGACTGTACCATATTATTATGCCGTATCACACGGTGAAGGAAGAGGAAGTACAGGAGAAGAGAGACTTTACTGACAGAGAATTAATGGAATTGATTGGGCAGCTCTTGGAAAGTGTTAATATGTATGATTCCATCTGCGCTGAAGAAGTGATTGCCCGGTTAAATGAGTTTGACTTCACGGATAGCTGGGAGGAACATATAAAGGCTGTGACTGAGTCGATGGGACGATTTGACTATGACGCCTGCAAAGAGGAAGCAAATCTGTGGCGAAGAGAATTAAAAGAGAAAATGCGGGAGAAAGCAGACAAATAACATATGGAAAAAGCTTATAAACTGGAATTTGCCGGGGAACAGACGGGGAGCTTGTATGTGAACTGTTGTGGGCTTTCACGAACGGAAAGTCTGCATAGCTTTGGTCCGGCATTAAAACCACATTATCTGGTACACTATATATTAAGCGGCAAAGGGCGATTTTCAATTGGAGGGAAAGAATATCCTCTGGAGGCGGGCTACGGATTTCTGATTACACCTGATGAACTGGCATTCTACCAAGCAGATGAGAATGATCCATGGACTTATGTGTGGGTAGGATTCAGTGGCGTGCAGGCTGCAGAGTATGTAAGCAATATTGGGCTGTCTGTCAGACAGCCTGTTTTCAAATCAGAGGATTCGGAAGAATTGTATCGGATTGTGAAAGATATGATGGAGCACAATACATTCGGATTGTCTAATGATTTGCGGCGAAACGGACAACTGGGGGTTTTTCTGTCGATTATAGCGGAGGGAACGAAGGTTGCCGAAAAGAACGAGGTAGACAGAGCAAACACCTATGTGCGCAAGGCAGTTTCCTTTATTCAAAGCAATTACTGTAATCCGATTAAGGTGACGGATGTGGCAAACTATGTCTGCATTAACCGTAGTTATTTGTACACGCTTTTTCAGAATTACATGGGCATGTCACCGCAGCAGTTTTTGACGACTTTCCGTATTACAAAGGCAACGGAACTTCTACAGCTTACAGAGCTTCCCATGGAGAGTATAGCGCTGTCGTGCGGATATCACGACCCGCTTGTTTTTACTAAAGCATTCAAACAGATGAAGAAAATGTCGCCGACGAGTTACCGAAAAGAGATACAAAAAGGTGAAACTAGAAGGAACAAAGAACATTTGAAACAGGTGGAAGATTTCATTAATCAGATTAACAGCCTGAATGAAAGTACTTAAGGAGCAGACGGCAGGAGATAACGGAATAGGATATCATGAGATAACATTTTGACAGATTTTTATAACAAAGAGATATTTCAGAATATGGAAATATCTAATATGATAGCAGTAAACAGAGGTGAACAACCGGGTGCGCATATTGTGAACAAAAAGTATTATTCTATTAAGAAGGAGAATGGGGCATGAAAGAAATCGTATTGAAGAAATTTGAAGAGCTTTACGGGGATGTGCAGGGTGTAAATGTTTATTTTGCACCGGGACGGGTAAATCTGATCGGGGAGCATACGGATTACAATGGGGGACATGTTTTTCCGTGCGCCTTGACGATTGGCACATATGCTGCGGTCAGAAAAAGAGACGACAGAAAATTAAATTTCCATTCAATGAATTTTGAGTCGATGGGCGTGATAGAGAGCAGCCTTGATGACTTGACGCCGTCCAAAGAGGCAGACTGGACGAATTATCCGAAGGGCGTTATGTGGGCTTTTGCAGGCAGGGGTATGGAGATGGACTGCGGTCTGGATATCGTGCTTAACGGAAATATCCCTAACGGTTCCGGCTTGTCTTCTTCTGCGTCGTTAGAAGTGCTGACAGGATACTTACTCAAAGATTTGTACGGATTTGATGTGACAAACGTTGATCTGGCGAAAATTGGACAGTATTCCGAGAACAATTTTAACGGTATGAATTGCGGTATTATGGATCAGTTTGCGTCGGCTATGGGTAAGAAGAATCATGCCATTTTCTTAGATACGGCGGACTTATCTTATGAGTATGCACCGCTTGTATTAGACGGTGCGAAGATTGTTGTGACAAACAGCAATGTAAAACATTCTCTTGTCAACTCCGCGTATAATGAGAGACGAAGCGAATGTGAGAAAGCGCTGGAGGAGCTGCAGACAGTCGTTGATATTAAGGGATTGGGTGATTTATCCGAAGAGCAGTATGAAGCGAACAAATCCGCTATCAAAGATGAGGTGCGTGTCAGAAGAGCAAAACATGCTGTATATGAGAATCAGAGAACAATACGTGCGGTTGAAGCGTTGAAGAGCAACGATTTGAAATTATTCGGTGAATTGATGAATGCGTCACATGTATCCTTACGTGATGATTATGAAGTATCTTGTGAGGAAATTGACGTATTAGTTGACGAGGCATGGAAGATTGAAGGAGTCATCGGTTCCAGAATCACAGGCGGCGGTTTCGGCGGCTGTACGGTCAGCATTGTGCGCGATGAGGCAGTGGATGTCTTCAAAGAGAAAGTGGGAGCCGCATATAAAGAACGCGTTGGTAAAACAGCGGACTTTTATGTAGTAGAGATTGGTGACGGACCAAGCAAAATATAGTGCGCATCAAATTACAGCTTGGGAAGGGAGCAGAGTGACAGATATGATTCAGAAGAATATTAGGAAACTGGTGCAGTACGGATTACAGACCGGACTGATTACAGAAGCAGATAAAATATATACGACCAACAGACTGCTGGAACTTTTTGAATTAGATGAACTGGAAGAAAGTGACGCTGATGTCACAATGGGCGAAGAAGAATTGGAAAACGTGCTTTCAGAAATGATGGATTATGCATACGAACATGGGATTATGACTGAGAACAGCATCGTGTACAGGGATTTGTTTGATACGAAGATTATGAGTATGCTGGTACCCAGACCGAGTGAAGTGATTTCCGTATTTGAAGCCAAATATAAAAGCGATCCCAAAGATGCCACCGATTATTTCTATAAACTCAGTCAGGATACGGACTATATCAGAAGGTATCGTATCAAGAAAGACCAGAAATGGATTGCTGCGACGAAATACGGTGATTTGGATATTACGATTAATCTGTCGAAACCGGAGAAAGATCCCAAGGCGATTGCCGCAGCGAAGAGCGCGAAACAGAGCGGTTATCCGAAATGCCTGCTCTGTATTGAGAATGAAGGATATGCGGGTCGTGTTAACCATCCGGCAAGGCAGAATCATAGAATAATACCTGTGACGATCAATGGCAGCAGATGGGGATTCCAGTATTCTCCTTATGTATATTATAATGAACACTGTATTGTGTTTAACTCCGAACATATTCCGATGAAAATTGAACACGATACATTCTGTAAGCTGTTTGATTTTGTAAAGCGGTTTCCGCATTACTTTGTCGGATCCAATGCCGATCTGCCGATTGTTGGAGGTTCTATTTTAAGTCATGACCATTTTCAGGGTGGGCATTATGAGTTTGCCATGGCGAGAGCCGGGGTGGAAAGAACGTTTACCGTGAAAGGTTTTGAGGATGTGGAAGCAGGGATCGTAAATTGGCCCATGTCCGTCATCCGTATTGCAGCAGAGAATCCGGACAGATTGATTGCGCTTGCAGATGTGATATTAACCGCGTGGCGGGGCTATACGGACGAGTTAGCATTTATTTTTGCTGAGACGGACGGAGAGCCGCATAATACGATTACCCCTATTGCGAGGAAGAGGGGCGACAAGTTTGAACTGGATCTGGTATTGCGTAACAACATAACGACGGCGGAACATCCTCTGGGTGTTTATCATCCGCACGCAAAGCTGCATCATATTAAGAAAGAGAATATCGGTCTGATTGAGGTGATGGGGCTGGCGGTGCTGCCTGCCAGACTGAAAGAAGAGATGGAGCGGCTGGCGGAAGCAATTATCTTAGGAGCAGATGTCCGTAAAGATGAAATACTTGAAAAACACGCCGACTGGGTAGAGGAGTTTCTTCCAAAATATGAGACTGTCACGAGAGACAACATCATGGATATTCTTCATAAAGAAATCGGCGACGTGTTCATGCAGGTGTTAGAGGACGCAGGTGTGTATAAGAGGACGAAGGAAGGGCAGGCAGCGTTTGATAAGTTTGTGGAAAGCTTGAACGTGAACGGCTAACTTCAACCGGACAGGTAAATCAACAAAAAATACAAAATTAGCAGAAAACTGTAAGAAGTGAAAAAACTGTAAGAAATGAGGCGGAATCGTATGATTCCGCCTTTTAGACGCACTTAGCCGTAAGGCAAAGAGACGTAGACCAGATACGACAGAAAGATAGTATATGTTATCTGTAGGGATGATCTGTCAATCTGTTAGAAATGCTATATTATCAAAAGGTAAATCTGATAAACGTTTTATAAGAATAAAAACCAAAGATGTATGACGTTTATAGGATATAATAGATGTTAACCGCTTACAGTACATTATAACGGTGTGAATACTAAAGATTTTCGTCATTATCCAGTATGCTGCAAAGAAAACTATAAAAGTCTTTTTGCTGTTTCGGAGTCATTTTTTGGTAAAGGGAGATAAAATGCTGATATTTTTTAAGACGATGCATGTTGTCTGCCAATAATGAATCTGCACTCAGACGCTCTTCGGAAAGACACAGAATGTAATCTGTAGAGACATGAAAGAGATTTGATAAACTGATTAAAAGCATAGCGTCGGGAATAGCCAGCCCGCACTCGATTTTGCTTAATGTAGTTTGATTGGTTCCTAAGTATTTAGCGAGAGTCTGTTGTGTTAAATTTTTTTCCAATCGAAGTTCCTTGATTCTTGTTTTCATCTGTATATCCTTTTTGTTATTGTAGGCTATTTCTAAAATTAAAAATATTTTAATTTTTAATACTAGTATTCCATATAGAATAATTTGTATAAATGTAAACATGAAAAAGGCAAAAAAATTAAATAAATACAATATATTGTGCATACATTATCTTTTTAATCTACATATTGCAATTTACACAATTTGTTAATTTTTTGGTAAGAAAAGCAAGTAAATTATACGGAACGTAAAATACGGGAGTATCATGACATAAAAAAGGGTAATTCAAGGTCGCGCGAATGTGTTATACTGATAACGATACTTATTTTATGTAAAAAAGAAATATCGGGGCATAGAACGTAGAAATATCGGATTGCCAAACAGAATGGATGGAAAAATGACAGATTCGTATGTATGCATTGATTTAGAGACTACCGGGTTGAATCCGAAGACAGACAGGATTATTGAAATCGGTATTGTCAGAGTACAGGATAATGAAGTAGTTCAGGAGTGGGAAACGCTTGTAAATCCGGGCAGAAACTTGGAAGAACGTATTACAGAATTGACAGGGATCAAGGATGAACAGCTTGTATCGGCGCCGACGGTGGAAGAGGTGCTTCCGACATTGCTTGAAATAGTGGGAGACAATCCGCTTCTCGGGCATGGCGTTTTGTTCGATTACTCTTTTGTAAAAAAAGCGGCAGTCAACCGGAAAATGGTATTTGAGAAGGATGGAATTGACACGCTTAGGATTGCACGTAAGTATCTGACAGATTTAGAGAGCCGTGGTTTAGGGTATCTGTGTAAGTATTACGGTATCAATCATAACGCGCACCGGGCGCTTGGCGACGCGCGGGCTACGGTGGAGTTATACCGGAAACTGACGGAGTTATTTTATGAAAAAGAGGAAATGCAGGGAGATAAGAGTCTGTTTCGCCCGAAGAGGCTGTGTTATCATGCGAAGCGTGAAACGCCTATTACGATACCGCAAAAAGAACAGTTATATAAACTTGCAGACAAGCATAAACTGATATTAGATTATGATATTGCAAAGCTGACCAGAAGTGAGGCTAGCCGGCGGATTGATCGGATTCTTGCAGAATACGGACGATAGTCTTCTGCATGGCGGAATTTAACATTTCCGCGATCGGATAGAGTTCACCGATTTTCTCGGGGGTATGCTGTTCGGTGTATATTTGACAAAGAAGGCGGTAAGTGGCGCTCACATCGGTGCCGGTAGAAACCGAAAATTCCAGCATGTTGCGCGCGTCATCGACATAACCGGCGTCATAAAGCATTTGTGCCCATTGCTGCAAAGTGCGTACAAGCAGCGTGTAATTCTGGTCATAGTGCATCAGAAGATCAATATTAGGCGCGCCGTAGCGTAGTTTGAGGTCTGTGTTGCTGATTCCCGTGAAATTGACGATAGGAAGTTCGCTTAATGACCGGATAATCTGCTTATAATCTTCGGCTTTGGGGATGTCTTCCAGAAGCGTCATCGGGAAATCCTCCAAGGAGAGTTTGATATAATCCAAGTCGTCCAAGGGCTGGCGTCTGGTACTGTTTGCTTTAAGTTCCCGTTCCCAGAAATCATCTTTATGAATAGCATCCTTCTTTTTTGAACTGAAAAGGTAGAGTGCGATTATGGCAGAACCTATGAGAACGCTTGCATTAATTATCAAATTCATATATAATATCCTTTCAGAAAGTGGGGAGGTTTCACACTATGTTTAATAGGAAACAAAAGAAGATTATTTCTTCAATTATTATTATCGTCGTGGTACTTGCAATGGTTCTTCCGTTGATACTTTCCGTGGGAGTATAAGCGAAAGACTAGTTTATTTTAACATAAATTTCTCATGTGGGCAATTTAGAGTGAAAGAAAGGTACGGTTTTTCATGAAAAGGGTGTCTAGGGTAATTCCGCTTGTGATAGCGGCGTTTATGGCTGTCACGATGCCGGTTAATGCCAAGGAAGATAAAATTGAATCGGGTATATATGTCAACGACATGAATCTGTCTGGCATGACAGTTGCGGAAGCAAAGAGCATGATAGAAGAATATGTGAATTCTTTTGGAAGTGCAGAGATTACATTAAACGCGGTCGAAGGCGGAACGATTGCAACGACAGCATCCGAACTCGGATTAAAATGGGGTAATGAAACGATTTTGGATGAAGCTGCTAATTTCGGTCGTGATGGCGATCTTCTGCGATGTTATCAGGAATTGAAAGACTTAGAGTCCCGTAACAAAGTATATACGGTCAGTTTTGATTTTGATAAGAATAAGATCAGGACACTGATTGAGGACAATGCGCAGCAATACAATCAGGAAGCAGTTAATGCGATATTGACGAAGACCGAAACCGGATTTGAGATTGAGGAAGGACAGCCGGGCGTCATAGTAGATACGGCGGCTTCCGTCGATGCAGTATATGATTATCTGACGAACGATTGGAATGGTACAAGCTGCAGCGTCGATTTGGTGATTTCGGTAGAGGAGCCTGCAGGCAATGCGGAAGATTTGGCTAAAGTTAAAGACGTATTGGGAACCTTTACAACAAGTTATTCTACATCCGGAGGCGCCAGAAGTGCAAATGTGGCTAATGGTGCTGCTTTGATTAATGGTACGACGCTTTACCCCGGAGATGAATTTTCCGCATATGAGACAGTTGCTCCGTTTACGGAAGAAAACGGTTACTACATGGCAGGGTCATATTTGAACGGACAGGTAGTTGACAGCCTTGGCGGAGGGATCTGCCAAGTATCCACTACCTTATACAATGCTGTCTTGTTATCCGAACTGGAAGTGACAGAGAGATATAATCACTCCATGATTGTTACTTACGTCAATCCTTCTGCGGACGCTGCAATCGCAGAGTCTTCGGGCAAAGACTTCAAATTTAAGAACAATACGGAAAATCCGATTTATATTGAAGGCACTACCACGCCGGACAAACAGATTACGTTTACAATATATGGAGTAGAGACGAGAGACAGCAGCAGGGAGATTGCTTTTGAAAGTGTTGTCTTGGAGAAGACGGTGCCCGATACGGAAGTGATTTATACGGATGAGTCTATGCCGGTAGGATATTGTTCCGTGCAGTCGGCGCATATCGGATACAAGGCGCAGCTGTGGAAGATTGTTCGAGAGAACGGCGTGGAAATCAGCAGGGAACAGATTAACAGCAGTTCTTATATGAAGGCTCCGAGAAGTGCGACGGTCGGTATTTCTACGACGGATGAAGGGGCATATAATGCCATTATGGCAGCGGTAGCAACTAACAGTGTGGATGAAGTGAAAGCGGTAGCAGGTGCATACAAGGCAGCGGCGGACGCGGCGGCGGCACAGGCAGCAGCAGATGCAGCGGCGGCCGAAGCAGCAGCGCAGGCGGCGCCTCCGGCACAACCGGAACAACCAGCGGCGCCTCCGGCACAGTAAACCATACAGTTAGGTGTAAAGTCATGAGAAAAGGGAAAATATCCGAGAACGTGTTGAAACGTTCCGTATTAAAGAAAATCAGGACACATAGGGATGAAGTGACAAGTGGCGCAGGTGTAGGGACAGACTGCGCCGTTTTAACGTTTGGAGAAGGATATGATACGGTAATCAGCACGACTCCGGTAACTGCACCGACGGAGGATATCAGTACATATGCGATACCTATGTCGCTCAATAATATTGCGGCTGCGGGAGCCGAACCGATAGGAGTCATGTTAGCGGTTGTATTACCTGAAAAGACCGAAGAGAGCGAACTTCAGACCATGATGGAGCGTGCGGAAGAAGCGTGCCGGCTGAGTAATGTAGAGATAATCGGAGGGCATACGGAAGTGCTTCCGGGCATAGCGGAACCGATTATGACTGTGACGGGAGTCGGTAAGCGGCACGGCAAGGCAACGGACTTGCTGCGAGGGGTAAAACCCGGTCAGGACATTGTAATCAGCAAATGGATTGGAATTGAGGGTACGATACGTCTTGCCAAAGGGCGAAGAAAAGAGCTGTGTATGCGATATCCGGCGGCTATGATAGAGAAAGCGGTATCTTATGACCGTTACCTGTCCGTGATACCGGAGGCCGCCACCGCCATGAAGTCCGGCGTTTGCGGGATGCATGATGTTTCCAGAGGAGGTATTTTCGGAGCCTTGTGGGAACTGGCAGAAGAGGCGGGCGTTGGACTGGAAATAGATTTGAAGAAGATACCTGTGAAGCAGGAGACCATAGAGATTTGCGAATTCTTTGAATTAAATCCCTATGAACTGTTGTCAGGCGGGTGTCTGATCATGACGGCAGATAATGGAGAAAACTTGGTCGCGGCATTAAAACGCGAGGGCATTCCGTCAGTGATTGTCGGAAGAACAACGGACAGAAATGACCGCGTAATTTATAATGAGGACGAGAAGCGTTATCTGGATAGACCGAAGACGGATCAGATTTATAAGGTTTAATCATTTATTGTATTTGAATAGGAATGGAGGATTATCATGAGAGAAGAGTTATTAGCAATTGTAGAAAGAAACAGCCGCATTGATTTAAAAGAACTGGCGGTTATACTGGGCGTGGAGGAGATCGATGTTGTCAACGAACTGGCGGCATTGGAAGCAGAAGGCATTATCTGTGGATATCATACGATGATCGACTGGGAGAAAACTTCTATCGAGAAGGTTTCGGCGCTTATTGAAGTGCGTGTGACGCCTCAGCGTGGACAGGGATTTGACAGTATAGCCGAGAGAATTTATAAGTATCCTGAGGTGACTTCGGTTTACTTGATTTCCGGCGGTTATGATCTGCTGGTTACGTTGGAGGGCAAATCATTAAAACAGATATCCGGTTTCGTATCTGATAAATTATCGACTCTGGATTCCGTCTTAAGCACGGCGACGCATTTTATCCTCAAAAAGTATAAGGATCATGGCACGATCTTATCCAAAAAATACGAAGACACGAGAGAGAAGGTGACACCGTGAGAAATATGTTATCCGATAAAGTAGTTGCCCTGAAACCTTCCGGCATACGGAAATTCTTCGATCTCGTAAGCGAGATGGATGATGCGATCTCCCTCGGGGTAGGTGAGCCTGATTTTGACACGCCGTGGCATATCAGGGATGAAGGAATTTATTCTTTAGAAAAAGGACGTACATTCTACACGTCCAATGCCGGATTAAAAGAATTGAAAGAAGAAATTTGCAAGTACACAGAGAGAAAACAAGGCGTTACATATGATTCCGCACATGAAGTACTCGTTACGGTGGGCGGTTCGGAGGCGATTGATATCGGTATGCGCGCAGTGCTCAATCCCGGCGACGAAGTGCTGATCCCACAGCCCAGCTTTGTTTCCTATGAGCCTTGCGCGATTATGGCAGGCGGCGTTCCGGTTATCATTGAACTGAAAGCGGAGAATGAATTTCGCCTGACGGCGCAGGAACTGGAAGAGGCAATTACGGACAAAACAAAACTGCTTGTTCTTCCGTTTCCCAATAACCCGACCGGTGCAATCATGGAACGTGAGGACTTGGAATCAATCGCGGAAGTGATTAGGAAACATGACATTCTTGTCATGTCAGATGAGATATATGCGGAGCTTACTTATAAAGAAAAGCATGTATCTATTATTGAGATTGAGGGTATGAGGGAGAGGACTATCCTCATCAACGGGTTTTCCAAAGCATTTGCCATGACCGGATGGAGGCTGGGTTATGCCTGCGGACCGAGGGCGATTATCGAACAGATGCTCAAGCTTCATCAGTTTGCCATTATGTGCGCGCCTACGACGAGCCAGTATGCGGCTGTAGAAGCGCTGCGAAACGGTGATGAGGACGTGGCGGAAATGAAAACGGCGTATAACCAGAGAAGACGCTATTTGATGAATGCATTTCGTGAGATGGGACTGGAATGTTTTGAACCATTCGGCGCATTCTATGTATTTCCGTGCATTAAAGAGTTTGGGATTACGAGTGAGGAGTTTGCGAGCAGACTCTTAGAGGAGGAGAAGGTAGCTGTAGTGCCGGGTACGGCATTCGGTGACTGCGGGGAAGGATTCCTCAGAATATCTTATGCATACTCAATGGATAATTTGAAGCTTGCGATAGGTAAACTGGCGGATTTCGTGCAGAGACTGCGCGGAGGGAGTATCTGATTATGCACATTATACTGCATCAGCCGGAGATTCCGGCGAATACGGGAAATATTGGCCGTACCTGTGTTGCCACAGGTACGAGCCTGCATTTGATTGAGCCACTCGGATTCAGGTTAGATGAGAAATCTATCAAACGATCGGGAATGGACTACTGGGAGCATCTTGATGTAACTAGATACATGAACTATACCGAATTTAAAGAGAAGCATCCGGGTGCAAAAATATGGATGGCAACAACGAAGGCGAAACGTGTCTACTCGGATGTGGCTTTTGCACCCGACGATTATATTATGTTTGGCAAGGAGAGCGGTGGGATTCCGGAAGAAATTCTTGTGGAAAATGAAGAGACCTGCATCCGTATCCCCATGCTGGATCAGATCAGGTCTTTGAATTTATCTAATTCGGTAGCAATTGTCTTGTATGAAGCGCTCAGACAGAATGATTTTCGAGGGATGCAGACGAAGGGTGAACTGCATCGGTTAAGATGGGAGTAACAGCATCAGCAGTTCTTCTGTATTCGGATACGGGCAATCTTGCAAGAAGAAGGAAACTGCGGCAAGATATTAGTCGTCGTCCTCCACATCGGACTTCGGAAGTGAGAAAATAAATTCGGTGCCGACGCCCTCTGTGCTGATGACGTTGATATTTTCCCCGTGGGAGCGGATGATTTCCTTCGTGATGGACAGTCCCAGTCCCGTTCCTTTCTTATCTTTACCGCGCGACAAATCGGATTTGTAGAAGCGGTCCCAGATTAGCTTCAAGTCATCTTTCGGAATACCGATACCGGAGTCCTTCACACTGATGAAAACTTTGTTATGCTTCTCCGATGTCTCAATCTTAATCACGGAGTCGTGGTGACTGAATTTAATTGCATTGTCCAGCAGGTTGTAAAGCACTTGCTGGATTTTGTCTATGTCGGCAACAACATACATCTCTTCTCCGGTAAGAACCAGCTCGATGGCAATCGTCTTGGCGCGGCATGTGCCTTCAAAGGTGGCGGCCACGTTGCGGATAGTCCTGTTGATATCAAAGTCGCTTTTGTTGAGCATGATGCCCTTAGTATTCAGGTTGTTCAGAGTGAGGAGGCTGTTGGTCAGTTTCCGTAACCGCTCGGTTTCATTCAGGAGAATGGTGAGGTACTTCTCGTACATTTCGGGCGGAATCGTGCCGTCAATCATTGCTTCCAGATATCCTTTAATGGAGGTTAACGGGGAACGGAAGTCATGAGACACATTGGCGACGAACTTTTTCTGATCATCTTCGGAACGGGCGATTTCACTTGCCATATAAGACAAGGTAGCGGCCAGATAGCCCATTTCGTCTTCGCTCTCTACGCTAAACTCATAATGCATATTGCCGCTGGCGTACTGCTCCGTTGCTTCAGTAATTTTGCGCAGCGGAATATAGACGATTTCCGTGAAGAAGATTAAGATAATAAGTGACAGCAGGAACAGGATAATCAACATGATATACGAAATGTTGAGAAGGCTGTTAGCTTCATACTGAATGCCGCTCATAGAGCTATGGATAACCACATATCCTTTGACTTTATAGTCGGAAGTGATGGGTGCAAACACACTCAGCATGTCTTCATCAAAAGTCTGGAAAAAATTGCCGATGGTGTAGTAGGAGCCCTCGGTGATAGTTGGGTCAAAATTCTCAATCATAATTTCATTTTCCACATCAAGCGGAGAAGAAGAATCCAGTATCATACGCCCTGAGGGATTAATGATCCACAGAGTGGCGTCTAGGTAAGTGTCGAGAGCGTCTAACTGCATTTTAACAGTTTCCAGAGACGTTTCATTATTGTACAAATCGGTTGCGTAGGTGTTGGCGATCAAGGTGGCCTCCCTGTAGAGGTCGTCCGCATGTTCTTTTTTCAGATGATCGAATGTCATGTTGGACACGAAGGTGGCAACCACCACAAAACCAAACAGCCCAAAAATAATGTAGGCCAGTATTAACTTGAGATAAAGTGTTTTTCTCATAATTTATTCCGTTCTTATTATGTGATAGGAAATTGCAACAATCCAAATCATTTAGGGAGAATGCTTCGTTTTTTTGAGTTCGCGAAGCGAATCTCGCAATCGAGCGAAGCTCGATTTTTTATGTTCTGGATTCAAATTTGTAGCCAATTCCCCAGATTGTAGCGATACGCCACTTCTCATGGTCGTTGATTTTCTCACGAAGCCGCTTGATATGTACGTCCACGGTACGGGTGTCACCGATATATTCATACCCCCAGATCTGGTCGAGAAGCTGCTCTCTTGTGAAAACATGGTTTGGCGAAGACGCAAGGAAGTAGAGCAGTTCCAGTTCCTTGGGCGGCATTTCAATTGTATTGCCCATATAGATAACGGAATAATTGGTCTGATTGATAATCAAATCAGGGTATTCCACACTCTTGACATCAGAGGGCTTAGCATCTGCCGCGGCAGGTTTATAACGGCGCAGGACGGCTTTGACTCTGGCAACCAGTTCCTTGGAATCAAAGGGTTTCTCCATGTAGTCGTCTGCACCCAGCTCTAAGCCGAGAACTTTGTCGAAAACTTCGCCCTTGGCGGAGAGCATTATAATTGGCAGTGAAGATTTGGACCGGATTTCACGGCATACCTGATAGCCGTCGATGCCCGGCAGCATTAAATCCAGCAGCATCAGGTTTGGCACAAAGCTTTCCACTGCGGTCAGTGCGGCTTCCCCGTCGTTGACAATCATTGTCTCGAAGCACTCTTTCGTTAAATAAAGAGAAATCAATTCGGCTATATTGTTATCGTCGTCTACAATTAAAATTTTCTGTTTGTTTACCATAGCTGTGTCCTTTCAAATTATTCAAATATTCTTCAGTCTCTTCGAGTTCGCGAAGCAAATCTCGCAATTGAGTAAAGCTCAGCTTAGTCTTTAAACTCTACAATTGTGACACCTGCGTCACCTTCTCCGAACTCTCCGAGGCGGTAACTTTTTACGACCCGGTTCTTACGCAGATAGCTGTGCACTGCATTGCGCAGCGCGCCTGTACCTTTGCCGTGGACCACGCGAACGCTTGGCAGATGCGCCAGATAGGCGTCGTCTAAATATTTGTCCAGTTCCGACAGTGCATCGTCTACCGTGCGGCCAAGCAGATTAATCTCGGTAGAGACGGTATAAGATTTAGACATCTTGAGTTTTCCGGAAGAGGAACGCTGCATTTTACCTGTGTTAATGGTTTCTTCTTCTGTCAGCACGAGATCGTCTAAAGTGACTTGTGAGCGGATGATGCCGCACTGCACAAAGAGTTTGCCGTTCTTGTCCGGAAGGGAGTTGACCGTACCCTTCAATCCCATAGAGATAACTTTTACGCTGTCGCCCAATTTAATTTGATTCGGCTTTAGTGTTTTGTGTGCCGGCTTGTCATTTTTCAAAGCCAGTCTGTCATTTTTCTCGGATATCTTGTCACGCACTTTTTGGCGGGATTTCTCCAATTCTTTGATGGAGGAACCTGCACCGGCTTTCTGGAATGTGCGGATAGTCTCGTCGGCAATTTCCTTGGCATTTTGCAGAATTTCGCGGGCTTCTTCGTTTGCTTCGCGTAAGATACGCGCCTTAGACTGTTCGATTTTTTCCTGCTTGGATTCGAGTTGTTGTTTTAAGGCTCTGACTTCGTCCTTGTAGGATTCGATTTCCGACCTTTCTTTCTCGATAGTCAGACGGCTGTTCTCCAAATCTGCAAGTAAATCTTCGAAGCTTTCCTGATCTTCGGCAATATGCCGTTTGGCGTCCTCAATAATATAGTCCGGTAATCCCAGCTTGGAGGAAATTGCAAATGCATTGCTTTTACCCGGAATACCGATTAAGAGACGGTAGGTAGGGCGCAGCGTCTCCACGCTGAACTCGCAGCTTGCATTTTCTACATGACTTGTGGACAGTGCATAGACCTTCAGTTCACTGTAATGCGTGGTTGCCATTGTACGGATGCCGCGGTTGTGCAGGTAGTCCAGCACGGAGATAGCAAGAGCGGCGCCCTCCGTCGGGTCGGTACCTGCTCCTAATTCGTCAAAGAGACAGAGCGAATTAGGATCTGCTGTTTTGAGAATAGACACAATATTTGTCATATGAGAAGAAAAAGTACTGAGACTCTGCTCGATACTCTGCTCATCCCCAATATCTGCGTATACTTCATTAAAAATAGACAACTCAGAGCGGTCGGCCGCCGGAATGTGCAGGCCTGCCTGTCCCATCAGCGTCAAAAGACCTACTGTTTTTAGAGAGACGGTTTTACCGCCGGTATTAGGACCAGTAATGACGAGCAGGTCAAAATTCTCGCCAAGCTGAATATCGATAGGCACAACCTTTTTCTTATCCAGAAGAGGGTGACGTCCTTGGCGGATGCGAATCCGGTGCTCTGTGTTAAAAACCGGCATAGAAGCATTCTGTTCCATGGCGAGAGACGCTTTGGCAAAGATAAAATCAAGAGTCGTCATTGCCTTTTGATTGGCAGTCAGAGTTTCCGTATAAGCGCCAGCCTGTGCGCTTAAATCTGCGAGAATGACTTCGATTTCTTCCTGTTCTTTTATTTCCAGTTCTTTCAATTCATTATTCAGATTTACCACGGCGGCAGGTTCTATGAAGAAAGTGGAGCCGGTAGAAGACTGGTCGTGAACCATACCGGCAACTTGACCCTTGTATTCGGATTTAACCGGAATGCAGTAACGGTTATTGCGCATTGTCACGACCGCATCCTGAAGGTAGGTGCGGTAAGAACCGTTGATCATGGATGTCAACTGCGAATGAATCCGGTCGTTGGTGATCGTCATGCTGCGACGGATATGTTTCAGCGTGGAACTGGCGTCATCGGCAATCTCTTCCTCCGATAAAATACATCTGCGAATCTCATTGGCAAGCGGCGTGAGAGGCTCCAGACCGTCGAAATATACGTCGAGCGAATCACCGGGAATATCTTCCCGTTCTTTCCTGCCATAGCTTTTGATGCGGCTGACATTTTCCAGAAATGCAGCGATACGCAGTAATTCAACAATTGAGAGCACACTGCCGACTTCAAGTGATTTGATACACATGCCGAGGTCTTTGTTGCCGCCGAAAGACGTGGAACCTTTGCGGAACAAATGTCCCAGCGCATCGGAAGTCTCCGTCTGTGCTGTTGAAATCATATCTAAATCCGTCAGAGGAACGAGCGCTGCCGTTAATTTTTTCCCTTGTTCTGAGGAGGCATGTTCCGTCAGACGGTCTATGATTTTGTTATATTCTAAAACGCGTAATACTTTGCCGTTCATATTTCACTCCGTTTCTGTGCTGCTTATAATGATACTCATACATCTTGCATTTTATCATAAAACAGAAGGAATTACTACGGGGTTTCCATTGCTTTTCTTTACAATAAAAGGGAAAGAAGATATACTATTCAGAAGGGAATCTTTATAAATGAAACAGGAATCGCTATGCGGCGAAACGGGAAGGTTGTATACCTTATGGCTAAGCAGGAAAAAGAACAAAAAGATATCACTAAAGAAGCTGTCAAAGAACAGGCGGAATATACTCCGCCCGTACAGCCGGATTTTCTGCGTGAGACAATTAAGCAAAAACCGGTCAATAAGAAAAAGCTTCTCAGAAGAACAGTAATTACCGTTGTAATGGCAGTGGTGTTCGGTCTGGTGGCGTGTATTACATTCTTGGTGCTGGAACCGGTTATCAGTAACCGTCTTTATCCTGAGGAAGAAGCTGAGGAAGTACAGTTTCCGGAGGAAACGGCTACGGAGGAGATGAAGCCGGAGGACATGCTGGTGGAAGAAGAACCGGAGCAGGTGGTGGAGATTGTGCAAGCAGAACTGGAGGATGAGCAGATTGAGGAGCTGTTATCTCAGGTACAGTTCGGGTTGAATGACTATCAACTGCTCTATGAGGAACTGGCAGAAACAGCACAGGCGGCAGGGCGCTCGGTAGTTACGGTCACGAGCGTTATCTCGGACGTGGACTGGTTTAATAATATCTATGAAAACGAGGCGTCGGCATCCGGAATCATTGTGGCGAATAATGGCAAAGCTATTCTGATTCTGGTCAGCGCGGGAACGATAAGCGGCGAGGAGAGCCTTATTGTGACTTTTTGCGATCAATCGACAGTCAGCGCGGAACTGGTGCAGAAAGATACTGTCACGGGGCTGGCAATCCTGTCCGTACCTCTCGTGTCTATAAAGGAAGAAACGATGGATGTGATAGACATTGCGACGCTTGGAAGCTCCAATAACAGCAGTTTGCTCGGAACTCCGGTGATGGCGCTTGGCAGTCCTATGGGAACGAGCGGTTCGGTATGTTATGGGATGGTGACGTCTGTGGGAACGGTGATCGATCAGCCGGATTCTGCTTATAAAACAATTTTGACAGATATTTATGGAAGCCGTAATGCGACAGGTGTAATTGTCAATTTGAAAGGAATGGTTATCGGAATCATTGACAATGTCAATACGAGCAATGATATGGGGAATCTGCTGACAGCTTACGGAATATCGGAACTTAAGAGAACCATCGAAAAGATGTCCAATGATAAAGAAAGGGCTTATCTTGGAATCCATGGAACAGACGTGCCGATGGAAGCGGGCGAAGAACTGAATATTCCGCAAGGGGCGTATATTAAAGGAATTGAGATGGATTCGCCGGCGATGGCGGCAGGAATCCAGAGCGGAGACGTTGTCATACGGATTAACGAAACGCCGATTACATCCTATAACGAATTGCTGAATGTCTTATACAATGCGAAACCGGAGGACGTATTGACGTTTGTGTTGATGAGACAGGGCCGTGAGATGAGCGCGGAAGTGACACTTGGAAGATGGTAAGACGTTCGTCCGCGGCAGCGGAGGATTAAGTTGGTTTAGATAATAAACGATACGGTAAAGGAGAACGGCTATGAAATATATTAAAGACTATAAAGAAGGCGACAGGGTATTTGATATTTATCTGTGTAAACATAAACAATCAGCAGTCACAAAGAATGGCAAACCCTATGATAATGTGATATTGCAGGATAAGACAGGGACTGTGGACGCTAAAGTCTGGGATCCGAACAATGCGGGAATCGAAGATTTTGACACGCTTGATTACATAGAAGTGTATGGAGACGTGACCAGCTTTCAGGGGGCGTTTCAGGTTAATGTGAAGCGCATCCGTAAATGCCGTGAGGGAGAGTATGATCCGGCAGATTACCTTCCGGTCAGCAAGTACCCGATTGATGATATGATGCGTGAACTGTTAGGCATGATTGATAGTATCGGCAATTCTTATCTGAAAAAACTTTTAAAATCTTTCTTTGTGGAAGATGCGGAATTCATCAAAGCATTCCGTCAATCTTCTGCTGCTAAGACCGTGCATCACGGTTTTGTAGGAGGCCTATTGCAGCATACGCTTGCGGTCACAAAATTGTGCGATTATTTCTGCACGCAGTATTCCGTGTTGAACAGAGATTTACTTCTGACGGCGGCAATCTGTCATGATATCGGGAAAACGAAAGAATTGTCGCTTTTCCCACAGAACGATTATACGGACGATGGACAGTTCCTTGGACATATTGTAATCGGCAGCGAGATGGTGGGCGAGAAGATTAGGAGAATTGACGGATTTCCGACAATACTTGCAAATGAGTTGAAGCATTGTATTTTAGCCCATCACGGAGAATATGAATTCGGTTCGCCGAAAAAGCCGGCAATTGTGGAGGCAGTGGCATTGACGTTTGCCGACAATACCGATGCAAAGATGGAGACTTTTGCGGAATTGTTAGAGAGTACGAACGAAACGGGATGGCTTGGTTATAACAGACTGTTTGAGTCCAATGTGAGAGGGACGAAGACGGAATAGAGAATTGGAAGAGGCATGTTGATATATGGAATACAGCAAGTACCAGAAGAATGATATTGTCACGGTCACAATAGAAGATATTGGGAATGACGGCGAAGGAATCGGTAAGATTGACGGGTACACTCTTTTTGTCAAAGATGCGATTATCGGTGACATGGCGGAGGTACGGATCACCAAGTGCAAAAAAAATTATGGTTACGCAAGAATGGAGAAGGTTCTGATACCTTCTTCTTTTCGTGTGGAACCGAAATGCAAATTGCACAGACAATGCGGCGGCTGTCAGATTCAGGCGATGGACTATAAGAGACAGCTTGTGTATAAGCAGGATAAAGTGCGAAATAATCTTCTGCGTATCGGCGGTTTTACGGAGGAGCAGATTGACGCTGCGACGGAGCCGATTATCGGCATGGACGAACCGTGGCACTATCGCAACAAAGCGCAGTATCCGGTGGGGTATGATAAGAATGGTAATCTGATTACAGGATTCTATGCAGGCAGGACGCACGATATCATTGCAAACACGGACTGTGCTCTTGGTGCGCCCGAGAACAAAGATATTCTGGAAGCAGTTCTTGAATATATGAAGGAAAATCACGTGCCAGCGTACCGGGAGAAGGAAGGTACGGGGCTCGTGCGCCATGTATTGATCCGCACCGGATTCCGGTCGGGAGAGATTATGGTCTGTCTTGTAACCAATGGTAAGAAACTGCCGGGAGAAGAAAGGCTGGTTGAGAAGCTGCTTGAAGTGAAATTTCCGGAGAATGGTGAAAGTGTATCTGCCGGTCAAAAGATGATAAGAGACGGGGCGGTTCACAAGAAACTGGTGAGCGTTTCTGTCAGCGTCAACACAGAGAAAACGAATGTGATTATGGGAAAAGAAATCAGGGTGCTCTGGGGGAAAGATAGGATTCTGGATGCTCTGGGAGGAATTAACTTCGAGATTTCGCCGCTTTCCTTTTATCAGGTCAATCCGTTACAGACGGAGAAGCTCTACGGACTCGCGTTAGATTATGCCGGACTGACGGGTAAAGAGACGGTGTGGGACTTGTATTGTGGTATCGGGACGATATCGCTCTTTATGGCGAGGAAGGCAAAACAGGTCTACGGTGTGGAAATCATCCCGGAAGCGATTGCGGACGCTAAAGAGAATGCGCGAAATAACGGGATAGATAATGTGCAGTTTATTGTGGGAAAAGCGGAGGAAGTACTTCCGCAATTTTATGCGGGAAGGAATATGTCAAAAGCTTTGGTGGAGAATGCATCATATGAGAGTGGGAAAGACGAGGAGAGGACCGTGGACGAGCAGATGCGGCATCCGGATGTGATTGTGGTCGATCCGCCACGCAAGGGCTGTGATGAGAAGTGTTTGGAGACAATGCTTGCAATGCAGCCGGAAAGAATCGTGTATGTGAGCTGCGATTCGGCGACGCTTGCAAGGGACCTGAAAGTGTTGTGCGGGGGTGGATATGAGCTTAAGAGAGTCCGGGCTGTGGATCAGTTCGGGCATAGCGTGCACGTTGAGACTGTCGTCCTCTTGAGCAACCGAAAATCAAAACCAGATACCCATGTGAAACTGAGTCTGAGTATGGATGATTACTACAGAATCAAGGAAGAGGGTAAAAATAACCAATAGCCAAATTTAATACACTGAACTAAAGCGATAGCTGCTGATGCGAAAACATTGGCAGTTATTTTTTTGCGCTGAGGGGAGGTGGTGCCTATGATCTGGATCCGGTGATCTTGGAACAGTAACTGACAATCAATGACAATCTGAGAAACGGAGGAAATCATAATGGCAAAGAAGAGAAGTGTTAAGGTTTACGGACAGAGTGGCTATAAATACCGGGAGACGCCAACAATTATGCTTAAAGGGCTGTGGCTTAAGGAAGCCGGTTTTGATATCGGGGATTATATCTCCGTCACCTGCGAAGACGGCAAGATCATCATCACCCAGGATGCCGAGAGGGCTGCTGTGAAGGCGGCAGAGGCTGAGTTCATGGAGAGGGAGATGAAAGCCTTACAGAAGCGCTACGAGGCTGAGAAAGTCAAAATAAGGGCTCAGATGGTAGCGGAGCCGGGAGCGAGGTGGTGATAATGTTTACCACGGAAGAACTGAAGTCAATCGACAGGAATTATTTTACGGTGATTGTAGCGGATGCCTATGATGTGACTCTGATTAGCAACAATACCCGGCATGTCTGGTATATCCACAGTGTGGAGCTGAAGGATCGGAATCTTTGTCTGGTTTATCATAAGCATCAAATCAACCATCCTTATCACAGCCATTCCCGGTGTGGGACACTTCGGAGGGCGATCAGGGATATTAAGTCCCATGATGAATTTCAATTAAACGGCAGGAAGCCAGTCTATAAGCATTAAAAGCAGAGCGGTAGCACCCGATGATGGATGTTACCGCTCTTTCTTAAGTTTTGGCTTATACGGTTGTCTTACTTACGGTTCTTCTTACAGTGGCGGAGTCTCAGGTATTCGCAGACCGCATCATGGGCGTTGTTGATCTCCTGGCGGCCACGACTGGACTTCAGATTGATCTCGATGCAGATGTCGTCAATGGACATTCCCTGCAGGCTCAGACGGATAATCTTGGCGTAGCGGGGATTCTCCTTATCAAAGTGGGCCAGAAGTTTGATCCTCAGTTCCTCTTCGGTGGGTTTCGGGCAAAGCTTGTCCAGAACTTGATCCTCTACGGACGGCTGTGATGTATCTTCGATGTCAAAGGTTTCGCCGTCATATTCATAATCGAGAGACAGGATCTCCACACGTTTCGGATTGTAGCGTTCCAGAAGTCCCTTGTCCGGGCATCCCTTACAGCGTCTGGTGTAAGGACAAAGCTTGTCTGTTCCGTCAGGGTTTTTCCCGATGATGCAGCGACCTTCGCGGCACATCTCCATGTCTTTGTTCAGCTTATCCCAAAAGTCCTTCATGTAGGAAGCATAACGGTTTTCGCTGATGGCCATGAAGCCGATCTCAAAAGAAAACTCTCCGAGATGCATGGTGGTGAAGTTGTCCTGGATGTAGTCGCCTTTCTGCAGACTGAACTTCTCTTTGAGGAAGGGGACTAAGACCTTGCCTTTAGGGACTGGATTTCCGTCAAAGGACTTACGGTTGCTGTACTTCTGAGTGTTACTGTAATCTACTTTACGTGCCATGTTGATTTTCTCCCTGGATTTGCGCGGAGGAAATCCGCATGGCATTTGTTAAGTTGTAGTCTCATTTGGCCATTCATAAGAGTTTCCTCCTGTTTGTCTGAATGGCCAGCTACCTCATGAGGCTGGTCTGTTACTTGTTATATTTCCGGGGCCGATGAGGTCCTCCTTAGCTAAGGGAGGCGATTCTCCGGAAATATTGCTAAAAAAAGTATCGTCTTTCTCAAAACTTTATGCGTTTGCTTAAAAAAATCGGAAAAGAGATAGATTTTTAAGCTCCGCTGTGCTATACTATATAAGGCTTTTTATACCCTTCAGGGAGTAACCTGTTGAAATCTGCAGTATTTCGGATGGTTGTGCTCCCCATAAGCACATAATCATTTTAGAAAATATGTCCTGAAAAGTATTTGCCACCGTTTTGCCGCTGTTTTCCCGGTCTTTTTCTCTGCATGATAGGAAGGAGGATAATGATGAGAGAATTGAATATTTCAACCTTTATCCAAGTCATGCAGATTGGGTTGAAAAAACACGACACACAATTTGCCGCGGGGACATTCCTTCTGGAAGCCTTGAACCAACCGGATGATGAGAGGTTTGATATATACAGGGAAGATCTGAGCGATAAAAAGATCAGTCTTCTGGTAAGCAGACAGAGACCTGTCCCGGACGGGATAAAGCAGGCATCGTTGGTTCCGGAACTGGCGCAGGCAGCACGTGAGTACTATGAGAATAAGGTGCTGAAGGATATGAATCCCTTCCGTAAGGATGATGTGCTGAATCAGCTGGCGAAGGTCATCAAGGAAGATAAGGAAATCGGCGATAAGAAGCGGGATGAACTATTAGATTTTTATAACAAGGGACAGGAAGGCAGATTCCTTGGAGAGGTATTTCTGTATGTTGTAAACCGGCCTAACAAGCCGGGTGACGATTTTGTCGGATTTGAGGATGCTCCGTTAATTGCGGAAGCCAATTATGAGTGTCCTATCTGCCATAAGAAACTTGTTGACACGGTTAAAAATAAGCCCATCAAGAGATATGTGATTACACACATATTCCCCGAAGGGCTGTCAAAAGATAAAGCAACGGAGTTGTCCGCTGTATATCCGAAACCGAAGGATTTGGAGCAAACGGATAATCTGATTGCTCTTTGCGATCATTGTGCAGAAGACTACTTGTCAGATCCAACAGCGGAAGAGTACCAAAGGCTCTATGGCTTAAAGAAAGTTTTGGCAAGAAACTATAAAGCGAAGGAATCCGTAAATGCGGTCGATCTCGAAGAGGATATCCGGATTGTATTGGATGCTCTTGCAAATGTAGATGATTCGGTACAGTTGGTGCCTCTGGAATATGAGGCGCTGCACGTTGATGAGAAGTTTGAAGCAAAGAACTATATGCTGAAGACTGAGACACAGATAAAGGTTCTTCAGTATTACAGATATATTGAATCGATCTTTTCCGAGTCTGAAACTGATTTTGATCTGATTGCATCGGAAGTCAAGATAAGTTCTCAGAAACTGGAGAAGAGTGGAATGTCCCAGTCCGATGTCATTGATTATCTTACGGATTGGATCAGGAACAAAACGAATTTGGGGACGGACAGCAGACCGGCGTGCAATGCTGTTGTTGCGTTTTTTATTCAGAACTGCGAGGTGTTTCATAAAGATGAAGTTTCCAAGTAAAGTGACTCCATACAAAGAAAGCATTATCGCAAAGTTTCCGGTGGTGCTTGGCAAGTTGGAGAAAAAGGATATGTCTCCGTCAGAACTTTATAAGAATGTGAAGCGCCAAGTGACGGACATAAGGGAATTCATGGATATCATGGATTGCCTGTATGCATTGAAGAAAGTCGAACTGAACGGGGAGGTGATCCATTATGTTGGTTGAGATACAATGCGACAAGTTCATAAAGCATGGTGAGATCAGAAAGCCGATTCAGTTCCATGCCGGATTAAACACTGTTATCGGTGATGATAATGGATCCAACTCTGTAGGAAAGTCCACATTCCTCATGATTCTGGACTTTGTGTTTGGCGGCAAGGATTATGTGAATAAATGTCTGGATGTTCAGGAGAACGTCGGGGAACATACTATTAATTTCACATTTGTATTTGACGGTCAGCCATACCATTTTTCAAGAAACAATATTGATTACAAGCACGTATTCCGATGTGACGAAAAATATGAACCGCTTGCGGAAGACAGTAAGATGACACTTGATCAATACTGTGCTTTTCTTGCTGAGAAGTATGGAACACAGGTGGAAGAGGATCTGACATGGAGAGGTGTGGTATCCCGGTTTATCAGGGTTTGGAAGAGGGATACTCTGGATGAAGAGCGTCCTCTTCGGGCAGCAAAGGATGAAAAAGCTGAATATGCTATCAAAAGGTATATGCAGTTATACGGGAAGTACGCTTCCGTAGAAGCACAGATTAAGCAGGCGAAAGCTGCTGAAGATGAAAGAGACGCATTTAAGAAGTCATCAGATTATAAGCATATCCGTGCTGCAAAGAATAAGCCTGAGTACGAGGATAATGAAAGGCGTATTGTTGTGCTGAGAACACAAGAGCAGGAATTAGCTGAACAGAGCAGCAAGGGATTGCTGGATCTGGATAGCTTCCAAGCACGGCATCTGTCAGAACTGGATGATCAGCTGCTCAAATACAGAAGGGAAAGGGCGCGTGTACAGACACAGCTCAATGCCATTCGCAGAGAGATGACTGAAGGAAAGAAGAGTTTCAAGAAAACGTACAGTGATCTTGAAAAGTTCTTCCCAGGCGTTGACTTCCAGACAATAGAAAGCATTGAGAGTTTTCATCAGCAGCTGGCAAAGGTTCTGGGTGATGAGTTCAAAGAGACAGAGAAGGATCTGGCTACGGCCTATGTGATGCTGGGAAATGAGATTGCACGGATTCTTGAAGAAGTCGAAGAGATCAAGAAGATTCCTAATGTATCGGAGGCAATCCTTAAGGAGTATGCCAAGATCACGACAGAGCTGAACAACCTTATAGATGCAAATAGAAATTATGATCGGATGAATGAGCTCAATGACCTTGTGGCAGAGTATGCGGAAACACGAGACCGGGTTATCCGTGATCAGCTCTTTGCCATTGAGACCATGCTCAATCAGAAAATGAGGGAGATCAGTGTGCAGCTGCTTAAGGACGAACAGCATATGCCACCGGTTCTCAGAATGGAGAAGCTGAATAAGTACACTTTCAATACGCCGAATGACGGAGGTACCGGAGCCCAATACAGAGGTGTAATCACCTTTGACCTTGCAAATATGGAACTTTCTCCGTTGCCTTTTATCATTCATGATATGCAGATGCTGTTGCATATTGAGAAGAAAGTTATGGCGGAGATCATCAAGGCGTATGATGCTCAGAAGAAGGATAGAAAACAGGTATTTATAGCATTTGATAGGCTTGATACATATGATACAAAAACAAAGGATACGATGAATACGAATTGTGTTCTGGAATTGTCACCTGGAGGAAACGAATTATTTGGACGTGCGTGGAATAAAGAAACGGAGTCAGAAGATGGCGGAGAAGAAAAATAAAAAAGAAACATCAACGCATTTTAATTACAACCGTTTGTGGAAGCTCCTGATCGACCGGGGCATTCAGAAACAGGAATTGCAAAAGATGAGTGACGTCAGTGCAGCTTCTATCGCAAAGATGGGAAGATGCGAAAATGTCACGACGGATGTTCTGCTCAGAATATGCGAGGCGCTTGATTGTAATGTCGAGGACATCATGGAGCGCGTTTCGAATTTGAAGATAGATAAGAACACTGAGTCCTGATTATGGGACATATCGTTTAATATACTGTAATGAGGAAAGGAGTATGACAATATGTCAACCAGGATTGTCTGGGATGAGCATGAACAAGCTGTCTTGCTCCAAGCTTTGGTAGATGTACTAAATCATGAAATTGAAAGGAAACAAGCAATATCAGAAGTATCAAAAAGACTTAGGGAAGAAGCTGAATCACGTGGGATTGTAATCGATGAAAAATTTCGTAATGAAAACGGTATTTCTCTTCAGATGAACTGCCTCGAATATGCGTACACTGGTGGAAAGACTGGGTTACATGTTACACGTGGATGGTACTTTGATATAGTCAATACATATCAAAATGATCAAAACGTATTTGTTGAGTTATTAAAGGGGGCGAGGATTGTGGCAGAAGCTTCCGTAAATAATAAATCCACATTTCAAGAATGGCTTGAGCATACTATGTCTGAAAAGGACTCTTCAACCATTATTGCAGAACTGGGTGTTCTGGAAGTATTGTTGAAGAAAAATGGTGTCATTACTAAACGAATTCTTGAAATTGATGATCCTAATGAAGCATCTCTCCTGATAGACAAAATCAAGAGCAGTAAAGGAATAAAAATTCACTCTAGGAGCCGGAGATACCTTATTATAAGTGGCTTATCCAAGTATAAGGAATTCCTTGAACATAAGAATTTCGAGGAAAAGGTGGAAGAAAAAAACATACATGTAAATAAGTCTGACTTTTATCTTTGGTTGACGGAGGAAAAAGGTCTCGCGGCACCTACAGGAAGAAGTTATGCATCAGCAATTAATAGGTGTGATTCCTTATGCTCTGAAAATAATATCGGTACAGGCAGAATTTATGGCGAGGTATCGTTAGATAAATTAAAAAGCAATATAGAACTTTTGACTTTGGATGCTGATTTTAGAGCGATTAATGAAATGCAGCATAATAGATTAACTGCTGCATTATCAAAATATCTGGAGTTCCTGCGGGTGGAAGAAAGCGGAAAGGCTCAAGGGACAAATGCTGTACAAGGCTCCGAACAAGAAAAAGTAAGTCAGGATGAGCTAGATCGAATAAGAGAAACATTGAAACTTCCACGGTTTGAATATGGCTTTAAGGACGATGGAGTTGAACTGTATCGATTTAGAGCATCCTATGAGGAAGTAAACGGTACCGATTGCCCTCTAGATGATGATATATTGATTGATTCCATCAGGGATATAGGGTTTGAGTTTGACGGAAAAATCTATCTTATCTCAGATGAGAATATGAAGGCTATCGTCGATGAGATTAATGATTATGATAATCAAGGAATCAATATTATTTACTATGAATCGCTTTATGATCTTAAGTCATATGAATACTTCGATGCAAAGATTGTATCGGCGGATATGCTGAAGGATTTATTAAAGTATCTTATGCCGCGATATCGTTACAAAGGTAATTATTTTGCTTTGACTTTAGAACGTCAAACAGAGTTGGAATTGATAAGGAATGACATTATAAGAGTTTGGGGTGGCAATACTCTGCAGACTTTCGATGAACTCGCCCTGAAGCTTCCGCTGATTCCAATGGAAAAGATAAAATTCACACTGGCTCAGCAGTCAACATTCGTATGGAATTCCGCGGAAACTTATATGCAGGCAGAATGGTTTGATGCAGATGAAGATGAGATAGAACGTCTTGCGGACTACATTGATGAACAGTGTGAAGAACACAGAGGAGTCTCGTTGGATGAGATTCCATTTGACCATTTAATTGAAATGAATCCTGAAATTTCTGAGGCTGCGCTCTATACATGTTTTTGCAAACTGGTTGAGGATAGTTTTGAGAGAAACGCCAGAATGTTGACACGTAAGGGTGCTAGTAAGAATACATATACTGCAGTGATTGAATTTTGCCGGAAACAGGATAAATGCACTTATGAGTACCTTGAATATATAGCTAAACAGGTCGCCGGCACTATTAGACGTCCAGATATTGTTGAGGCAGCTAATGCGGTCATGGTTCGTGTTGATAAGGATGATTTTATTGCGGACAGGCTTATTAAATTCGATACAGATCGTATAGATGCGGCTCTTGATTATGTGGTCACAGATGACTTTATAGGAATGCGGGAGATAACGACTTTTAGTACATTTCCCTTCACTGGGTATGGCTGGAACTTATATCTGCTTGAGAGTTATTGCCGCAGGTTCAGTAAAAAATATAAATATGAGACACGCCATGCAAATTCATCTAATTCCGGAGCTATTGTGGCTAAATCATGTGCGCTTAACTATCATGATATTATGACACATGCTGTTGCTCGTTCAGATAGAAAATTGCAGCAGGACGAGGTCTTTGATTTTCTGACAGAGGCCGGATATATGGAAAGAAAAAAATACAGCGACATCGACTCGTTGATTAGCGAAGCCGCTCAGTTGCGGGAAAGGAGGAAGTAAGCTTGTATTCATATACTTATGATGAAGAAACAGGCGGGATACTTCTGAATTCCACGCCTACGGTATTTTCCAAAGAGCCAAGGCCGGTCTATGCACCGGAACTGGATATGCTTGGATTTGATAAATACTGGAAATATGACAAGCAATCGGATATCCCCTATATGTGGGCAGAGTCCGTTCAATACTGGTATAGAGGGAAGCAGGTGGCCAAACTCAGAGGCGGCAACTTGTACGAGGCACCTGAGATCATAATTCCGGAGGACAGTGAGAATAAACCTGTTCAACCGGAGCCGGACGGAGGTGTACTGCGTCCTATTGATATAGATGGAATGGTTAAAAAGAATCTCGACATGCTTGATATCATCGAGAATACTACGGTTAAAAAGATCGTAGCGATATACGAGAAATATAAAAGCAAGCTTGATATTTTTCATGTGGCTTTTTCCGGTGGGAAGGACAGCGCGGTACTTTTAGATCTGGTAAAACGTGCACTGCCTAAGGGAAGCTTTGTTGTCGTCTTTGGCGACACTGGAATGGAATTTCCAGACACTTATATCGCAGTTGAAAAAGAAAAGCTGGCATGCGAAGAGGATGGAACACCATTTTATGTTTCAAAATCCCACTTTGACCCCCATGAGTCCTGGAAGATTTTTGGACCTCCTGCAAGGGTATTGCGGTGGTGCTGCAGTGTCCACAAGAGTGCTCCGCAGACGTTGAAGCTTCGTGAAATCACTGGTAAGAATGATTATGTGGGAATGGACTTTGTCGGGGTGCGTAAACATGAAAGCGTGGCGAGAAGCGAATACAAGTACGAAAATTACGGGAAGAAGCAAAAGGGTCAGTATAGCTTCAATGCAATTCTGGAATGGACGTCGGCTGAAGTGTGGCTTTATATCTTTGCAAAGGGTATTTATGTCAATGAGGCTTACAAAAAGGGGAATTCCAGAGCTGGATGCCTTTTCTGTCCTATGGGTGGTAATAAGGGAGACTATATCCAATATTGTGCATATCCCACTGAAGTTTCAAAGTATGTAGATTTGATAAAAACTATGGACGCGAGAGACAAGGATAGTGAAAATGCACTCAACACGTATGTATCAAAGGGTGGATGGAATGCACGAAAAAATGGAAGAGATTTGACGATTAATAAGCAAAAGTATAGGGACGAAGTAAAGGACCGCAAGCTAATTATTACGGTAAAGAATCCATCAACCGATTGGAGAGAATGGATTAAAACACTTGGACAAATTCCATTTGAATTTTCTTTTGAAGAAAATGCAGAAGGATATGTTGTCTCATGTGATGCATCATTATCAAAGAGGTATCCGCAAGAAATAAAAAAATTAAAGCAGGTATTTCATAAGGCTGCATATTGTACGAGATGTCGGGTTTGCGAGACAAATTGCAGAAATAGCTGCATTACATTTGAACATGGTTTAAAAATTGATGGATGCGTCCAGTGTGGACAATGTCATGAAATAGATGATGGGTGTTTGCTATTTCATTCATTAAGAACAACAACAGGAGGAAGTATGAAAGATAAGAGTTTGAATGCCTTTGCGAATCATGCACCCAAGGTGGAATGGATCAGAGAGTTCTTTGAACTTGGTAATGAGTATTGGGATAACAATACTTTGAACAAGAAAAATCAGGAGCCAAAAGTAAAAAGATTTTTCAGAGAATCTGGGATTACAGATAAAGATAATAAAACAACAGCGCTCTATGATATAGTGTCAAAACTTGGATGGGAAAGCGAAACATCTTGGGGTGTTATGATAGCGAACTTTGTCGAGAATCCACAGTTTGCATGGTATGTAAAAAACTTGGATATCGGTATCTTCTATCCTCGAAATAAAGTAAGCGATCTCTTAATGGCTGAGGGAGTAAGTAAGGCAGATGCTACGTCAATTATAAATGCCTTTAAGAGATTTTGTGAATTGCCAATGGGCACTTCATTAAATTGGGGATGTGTAGAAGAGAACGGTAGACAGATTGATTCTATATGTAGAACTAAATGCCTTATCTCCGACAATCGAGTTGTTCTTTATGCTCTCTATAAATTTGCTGAGGCATGCAATGACTACAAGGAATTCACTCTTGCGTGGATGATGAACGACGATATAGATCGAGATGGCCTCAGCCCAACTCGACTTTTTGGGCTTGAATACGAAGAGACCAAATCAATCTTGATGGGATTGACGGCGAAGTACCCTGATTTCATAAATGCTACGTTTACGAATGACCTGGATAAAATATCATTGACGGATAAGACATCGAAGGATGTCCTGCATTTGTTTGAGGAGGATTAATTATGGCTGGATTTGGAAGAGGACAATACGATCAGTTCTTCGATGTCGATGAGAAGTATTTCCCGTGTATCGATGATTCTGCTATTGCCGGAGGGGCAAGGTGGGATACAACCTATCCTCATGCGACGTTCGTTAAGCTCCTTAGAGCAACCGAAAATATGCTGGGAGGAAGTACGAATCGTTCCGTCTGGATTCATGGTGCATACGGAACTGGGAAATCACAGTGCGCATATGCACTGAAGAGTATTCTGGAAGTTCCAGAAGATGAACTGAAAGCTTATTGGGATAGTTATGATGCTCTGAAAAAAGAAAACGATCTGCTCACAAAGTTGCTCGGTCATAGGGACAGGGGTATTGTTACCGCTTATAGATATGCGACAGGTGGTATTACCACATCACAGAAATTTTTTGCTGCAATTCAAGAGAGTGTACGCGAAGCCATGGAAAAGAGCGATCGAGTCACATACATGGGTGAAAATACGCTCAAAGAGAATGTCATATCCTGGATAGAAGATCCAGCGCACAAAAGATTTTTCAATGATCTCCTTCAGAAACCGGAATGGACTGCAAAATTCTCCCAGTCCAATGCGGATGAAGTCCTCAATACTTTAAAGAAATCAGGCGACATCAAGGATCTGATGTCAAATATCTTTGAACTTGCGGACAAAGAAGGCATTACGGCAATGAATCTGGATGCCGATAGATTAAAAGCGTGGCTCAAAGATGTTATCGATCAGAACCATATAAAGATAGTATTTTTCTGGGATGAATTTAGCAAGTTCTTTGAAAACAACAAATACTCGCTCGATGAGTTTCAGAAAGTCGTTGCTCTTTGCCAGGAGAGTCCGTTCTATCTTGTTATCGTTACTCATCAGGCAGGCAGTATTATTGACGATCAGGATGAATCGTGGAAGGTTGTTCAGCAACGCTTTGACAAAGTAGAGATTACCCTTCCGGATAATATTGCTTTTGACCTCATCGGCCATGCTTTCAAAGTTAAATCAGCAGCGGTTGATACATGGAATAATTGTGCTGACGCGCTTAACAGTCGTCTCAGTGATTCAAGAAACGCAGTAATGAAAGCAGCGAATATAAAGGATCAGAAGGTCATAAAGGATATTATGCCGCTTCATCCTATGGCTGCACTTGTCCTTAAAAACATTGCATCTGCTTTCGCTTCCAATCAGCGAAGCATGTTCGATTTCATCAAGGTGAAGGATGATTCGCAAGCATTTCAGTGGTTTATTTCCAATTACGGCCCTGATGACGATTATCCACTTCTGACGATTGATATGCTTTGGGATTTCTTTTATGAGAAAGGCAAGGACAACCTATCCCCTGACATTAGGATGATCCTTGATGCATATCCGCAACAGAAAAATCTCAGGGATGATGAAAAACGTGTTTTGAAAACCATCCTTATCATGCAAGCAATTGATAAGCGCTTGGGCGGCGAGCTTGATGTCCTGAAGCCAACGGAACAGAACATCAGCTATGCTTTTGAGGGTATAACATCCGGAATGGATACTAAATGCAAAAATCTGGCGAAGATGCTCTGCAAGAGCGGTGTACTTGTACAGACACCTATCGGCAACAATAAGTTTGCTTATGGTGTCGCGGTACTTGCCGGAGATCAAGTAAAGATAAACGAGTATAAGAAATCGATTAGAAACAGCAGTTCAACCGCTAGCCTTGTTAGCGACGGAAAGCTTGGGACCTGTCTTTCCCTAAATCCGCCTCTCAGGCTTCGCTTTGCCGAAGACTATACGACTGGGCAGATAACAGCGGTGACGATAAATGACATTACAAAAACAATCAATACATTAAAAAATCGTCAGGAAAACTGGCACTTTAATGTTGTCATAGCATTTGCGAAAGATACAGCGGAAGGTAGCGCTTTGCGCGATAAGATCAAGGCCGCGGTTGCAAGCGGAGATTATAACAATATTCTTTTTATCGATGCAACGACAAGCCCACTTGGTGATGATGATTTTGACTCCTATGTAGAATACTCTGCTATGGCAAATTACTATCAGGGGAATAACAATCCTTCTGCAAGAGATAATGCGAAGAAAGCGGAGCAGGTTCTTACCATAACATGGAAGAATCGTATCTATAATGGAATATTTACGATTTGGAGCAAGGATTACCCTGATGGAGAGAAAGTATCAGGTGGTTCTGCCGTGGCAGATGTTCTTCAAGCTGTCGTACTAAAAAAATTCAGATACGTGTCTGATTTCGGAAAAGGGCTTACAGAATCGCAATTTAAGCTGTCAAATGCAAAAGCGGCTGCCTTGTGCGGTATAAACCAAAAGACAAGCGGCGTAGTGGCTGGTGCAGAAAAGAGCACATTGGCTGGTGCGTGGAACGTTGATAATTATTGGACGAAACCTGAAACATCAGGCATAGGGATTTCAGTCATAAAATCCTCTGTTGAAGACCTGATAAAGGATCTATTCGACAATGATAAATCGGTATCAGTTCTTGATGTGTATGAGCATCTTGTATCCAAATTTGGCTATGCGCAATGTAATTTGACGGCATTTCTCATGGGATTTCTTCTCAAGGAATATAGCCTTACGAAATACCGCTACATTGATCAGAACGGTGCCAATGGAGAGATGAATCCTGACAAGCTTGCAGAGCTTATCGGCAACTGCATAAGTAAAGAAATGTCTACCTACATTGTAAAAATGACGCAGGAAGAGCGCGCTTTCTATGAAACTACTGAAAAAGTATGGGGTGTTCCGAAAAATACCCTCTCATCTCCAGCCAAGGCATCAACTACTGTGAAATCAAGAATGCAGAGTCTGGGTTTGCCGGTATGGTGTTTAGAGGACGTAGATGTTGACGGAGTTTATGACATCGTCTCCAAGTACATACTTTTTGTTCAGAAGGAGGGCGAAGACGCTCATCAGATTGCAAAAGAAATTGGAGCTGAATCGCTGAAAAATGAGAAATTAGTAGATTCTCTCCATAATTTGCTGACTCCAGAAAACTGCCGCAAAGGCATGTTGAAGTTTATCGAGCATTTTGACGGCGGTAAGCTGCAGGATTTAGCGAATAAGATCGGAGCAAGTGACGACGGTATCATAAAAGATATCGGAAGATTGTTTTCTGTAGAATTTTCAAGTCTTTGGAATCTTGATACAGGTGAAGATCGAATTAAGGAGCTAATAGTAGACTATACATTTGTAAAGGCGACAAACGATATACTACATATTACAGCTCATGCCAAGAATGATGCAGCTACAGAATGGCAGGAAAAAATGAAATTCGTAATGTGCTCGTGCGAGGCGCTGCTTGATGAATATCCAAATCTGAAAGATTTGTTTGAATTCCTGAGGAAGATTTATCTTGATTCTGATATTCTGCCAGAGCAGATGAAGAATTACACAGAGGGTCTAGTAAGTAATTTAACTGTGGTTGAAAGTTATCTTTCAAATGAGATTCCTGTATTCATGAGAATCTATTCTCCGTATCTGGAAGGCCTGAATGAAGATGATGCGGCTCAGCTAAGGACGGCAGAACTTGCTGACATTTTCAAAAAATCAAGAACAGAGAGTAATGCAATAGTAAAGAAAACTGCCGATGAATTCCGCAAGAATCAGACTAAGACGCAGCTTTTCAAGTTATGGAAAGATAAGACGGGTACCAAGACTCCGTCTGCCTGGTCTGCTGCAAATCGTACGCCGATTTTAGCTGTAGTTTCTAAGAAGGAATATGATCAGGCCAAAAAGGCATTCGAGATTCTAAACAGAGGTACCGCTAGTGAGAAGGAATTCAACGAAGCATTAGATTTCCTAAATGGAGCTCAGTTTATTAATTGTCTGAATGATAGGCAGAAGATTGATGAGGCATTTTGCAGCATATTGGGAACTTATAGAAAAATCCTGACTGACATTGAAAAAGTCAGAGACTCTTTGGAGGCTATGCCAATAGATGCCTATGAGTGGGATTCGCACCCTCGAATTCATGACAAAATAAGAGAACTGGCCAAGGCTGAATATGACGCCGGGGGCAGTGACAAGGCCATTGCCAAGATTAATTCCATGGGCAGCGATGAACTGAAGGAGCATCTTATTTCTTTGGTAAAAGAGAGTATGACACTTGGTATAGAGATTATTGATGGAGGTGAATAATCCTCATGAATATGAAGCCAATAGAGGACTATTTTGGTTCAAAAGCCCATAAGCCTTTTTACATGGTGGTTGGAGATAAGGAATATGGCGAAGCAATAGACAGTTTAAAAAGCAGGGCAATTAGTATTTTACACATCAGTGAGTGTTGTAAAAATATCGACAAACTTCCTGACTTAGATGCAATGAGAGAGAAACTTGAAACAGCCGATGTTTCATTTTCCTACAATAACATCGTTATGCTCGGATTGGGCGAATACCTTGCCTTAAGTGGCAACAAAAGATCTAATGATGTCCTAGGGGAGTTGAAAGATTACAATCTAGGGAATGCTCAGGTCGTCTTGCTGCTCAGATGTGTAGAAACTCAGGTAAGAGCGCTTGTGAAAAATGATAAAAGATTGGTTGAAAGTGGCAGGGTTGCATTTGGCGAAGATCTTACTACCTCGCTACGCTTTAAATTTTCTGATCCTGGGCTCGGAATATATAAAATTAATGGAGTAAAAAATCTCCTGAAAGTTCTTGAAGACGGAGCTAATAATGAAATTTCTGCTAATACTGTAATGGAATTCAGAGATTCCTTGCTTCCCATACAACTTGTAAGAGATTCTTATGAAGCAATCGCTAAAAATATAAGTATGGATGAAGTTCCTAAGGAATATGGAACAGAAGACATGTGGGGAAAGTTTCTTACTGATCTTCAAGATAAGAATTTCAAAACGGACAAGCTGTTTGAAGAATATGGATTTGCCGATTTTCAGGATGCGGATTTTTATGGCTTGCTATATGGAGATGAGTACAACAACTGGTTGTTTTACATCTATTTGGTGATGAATGCCAAGGCATATGAAGGTAAATATTTGGGATATGTCCTAAAAAACAGCAAAGGCCTTTCCAGCTTCAAGAGAGAGATATTATGTGCCATTATTGCTATTCCTCATACAAACGCAGAGTATCAGGAATTTTATAAAGAACGGAAAAGACTGCTGTCACACTACCCAGAATCAGAAATGGCTCCTTTTGTAAATGAAAATCGTGTGAATATCAGTGAAAGTGTTTATAAATTAACCGATAATACTCTGGTTGAAAAGCAGGAAGTCATCATTTGGATTGCCAATAATGGTCTTCCTGAGAACCTTGGGGAGATATACCCAGATCTTGCTGCTTATAACAACAGATATCCGTTTAATGGGAATGGGCTTGATGTTAGATTTGCAGCCAGAATTACGGCATATTTTGAAAAGTATAAGGAGCTCAAGCTTCGGAACAGACTAAGTGAAGATTTTTCGACGGAAGTAGACAAGCTTGCACTTGAGAGAATATATAACCGCCTCCCAAAGAGAGATGAACTTGTTAAAGAAAAGAATGACGGGTCTACTCAGCTTTTTTGGATTGATGCGCTCGGAGTGGAATATCTTGGGTACATTGTAGAGCTTGCAAGAAGACGAGGACTGAAGGTTTCCATAGAAATAGGGAGGGCTGAACTGCCAACTATCACATGTGAGAACAACGCGTTTTTCAGTAACTGGCCGGAAGATTTGAAACATCCTAAAGAAGAGGAACTTGACGAGATAAAGCATAAGGATAAAGGAGGATACTATTATAGTGCCAAAAATCCTTATCCTATTCACTTGGCAAAAGAACTGGAAATCATTGAGAAAGCTGTTAACGACGTCGCTACCACCTTAGGCCTTAGAAAATATGACCGTGTTGTGATTGCAAGTGATCACGGAGCATCACGCCTTGCTGTGCTGCGCCATAAGGAAGAAAAATATGAAACTGATACAAAGGGTGAACATTCTGGAAGATGTTGCAAGTTCTTCCCTGGGTGTGATCTTCCATTTGCAATAAATGAAGAAGATCGAGGATATATAGTTCTTGCAGATTATGGTAGATTCAAGGGTAGCAGGGCGGCCAACGTGGAAGTTCACGGTGGAGCTTCGCTTGAGGAGGTGATTGTACCGATCATTACCTTTTCACTTAATGATAGCAGCTTTGTTGTTACAACTGTTGATGGAGAAAAGATTAAGGCTGATTATAAAAAGGGGATCATGGTAAACCTGTATGTAAATAAAACCATAAGAGATACTCTGACTATAGGGTATGAGAATAAGAGATATCAATCAGAACGCATAGATGATAACCATTTCAAGGTTGCTATTCCAGATATTAAAAGAGCAGGAACGTATCCAGCAGATGTTTATCTAGGAAACGATCTTGTAGGGCATATTGAAATCAAAGCAGCTGGCAAGAGTGCAGACATGAATGATGACTTTGATGATTTGTTTTGATAAGGAGGAATCCAAGTGACTATTACTGAGGAAAAATTAAAGAACTGCTTTGATGAGATGGTTGTGTACAAAGATCTCAAGAAGCAGAGCAATGTCTTTTCCGCGCTTAGCCTTCCATCTTTTATGAGAGATTGGATACTTCGGAAATTTGAAGATGAGAATGGCGTTTTCGATGTGGATAGGGTATCAAAATTTGTACATACATATCTTCCTAAAAAAGAAGATTGGAATTCTATAAAGAATCGAGTGGTTATAGAACAGGAGACAGTAAGATTTTTAGCCAAGGTATCTATTGATATAGATATAAAGACAGGGCAGGTCTCTTTCTCTCTATCTGATTTTGGTCTGTCTTATAAAGACACAGTGATTGATGAAGATGTCTGGAACGAATGTAAGGCAGACCTTGTTAATGAATATGAGACATGGGGAATGGTCGAATTGGGGTATCAGTCCCCTGACGAGTATGAGCATGAATGGTCATTCAACGTAAATAAAAATCAGGATAGATCTAAAGCTGGAAAAAAGGGAAAAATTAAGCTGCTTTCTTTTAAACCATTTTGTCCATACAGAATAGACCTTGATTATTTTAAGGATGCGCGAAAAGAATTTTCCACAAAGGAATGGATAGATATTGTTCTTGGTGCAGTGGACTATAATGCAGATGGATATAACGATGATGAAGAAAAGAAGCTTACCATGCTTACACGGCTGCTTCCTTTCATAGAGAAAAGATTAAATTTAATAGAATTAGCGCCAAAGGGGACAGGAAAATCCTATTTATTCGGACGCGTAAGCCGCTTTGGATGGTTGTCGAGCGGCGGAATCATGAGCCGTGCAAAGATGTTTTATGATCAAAATCGTCATATGGAAGGGCTGGTGGCAGGAAACGATTTTATCACACTAGATGAAGTCCAGACGATTTCTTTTACAGACACTGATGAAATGAGGGCTGCCCTTAAGGGCTATCTTGAATCGGGTGTCTATACCGTCGGAAATCACGAAGGCACTGCTTATGCAGGAATGATTTTATGTGGAAATATCAGCAAAGCATCTATGGAAGAAGATGGCTATGGGAACATGTTTGTGGAGTTGCCAAAGGTTTTTCATGAATCCGCGCTGATTGACAGATTCCATGGCTTTATAAAAGGATGGAACATTCCAAGAATGAATGATGACCTAAAAGCATCCGGTTGGGCATTAAACTCGGAATACTTCTGCTCCATTATGCATGAACTGAGAGATGATATGAGTTATAGGGCAATTGTTGACGAACTTGTTGTTGTTCCCGATGGCGCAGACACAAGAGATACTGAAGCAGTAAAAAGAATTTCTACAGCATATTTAAAGCTTATCTTCCCTAACGTTAGACAACCAGGAGATATTTCATCTGACGATTTTAAACGGTACTGTTTGGACAGAGCAAGAAAAATGAGAGATACCATCAAATATCAGCTTGGATTGCTTGATGATGAGTACAAAGGAAAGGATATACCTGCATTTACTGTATGCAGAGATTATGACAAGGAATAAGATGATAGACTGTTATATTTGTGGTAAGAAGGATATCAGCAAAAACGAAATAGGGCTTACTAAAAAACTGCTGGGAAAAAACTCCAAGAACTTCTATTGTATATCCTGTTTGGCTGAACAATTGGAAGTGAGTACGGAGGAGCTACTGGATAAAATCGAAGAGTTCAAAAATGAAGGGTGTAAACTCTTTGAATGAGGCAGGTGTAATCGAATGATATATGCGGATAATGCAGCAACAACAAAATTAGATCCAGACGCATTAGAAGCTGCTATGCCATTTTTGCTTGATGAATACGGAAATGCATCACAACCGTATTTATTTGCTAAGTCGGCTAAGGAAGCAATTGCTGATGCCCGCAAAACCATTGCCGCGTGTATTGGAGCTAAACCAGAGGAAATCTATTTCACGTCTGGCGGCACTGAGAGCGATAATTGGGCAATCAAAGGCTCGGCATTTTCTGATAAAAAAAAGCGGACGACTATTACTTCCGAGATTGAACACCATGCAATTTTGAATGCGTGTGCTGCCATCGAACGGCACGGCTTTCCAGTAACGTACTTGCCGGTGACGGATGAAGGCGTCGTGCAACCGAAAAAGTTGGAGACTTACATCACGGATAGGACTAGGCTTGTTTCCATTATGATGGCCAACAATGAAGTCGGGACAATCGAGCCTATAGCGGAGCTTGTTAAAATCACACATGAACATGGGGCCTTGTTTCATACCGATGCAGTGCAGGCAGTCGGCCACATTCCGATTGATGTGAAGAAGCTTGGTGTTGATATGCTCTCTGCATCAGCTCACAAGTTTGGCGGAATGAAGGGCAGTGGTTTTTTGTATATCCGTAATGGGGTATCTCTTAGTCCATTTGCCGATGGTGGTTCCCAAGAGCATGGCAGACGTGCTGGCACCGAGAATGTGGCTGCTATTGTGGCTATGGCAGTTGCTCTTAAAAATCTGGCTCAACTTTCGAAGCTTCTGCGTAGTCTC